>Ga0209012_1000132_pt1 | contig 125906 bp, 95 predicted proteins | sample RS3BMetagenome_FD_184735 | JGI IMG/M metagenome (GOLD analysis project Ga0209012, IMG submission 184735) | Ferric oxide microbial mat and aquatic microbial communities from Rainbow Spring, Yellowstone National Park, USA - RS3B (SPAdes) (version 3) ... | reverse complement strand
TGTGGGATGGCTGAATTGCCGCTGCCATGGTACTCGTGCCAACGGCACTTTGATGATGCGTGGCTTGGGGGCTGCTTTGGCATACACGGGATGCGGCGCAAATAGCAGCAATGCAATCAGCAGGGCTAAAGCCCACCGCAGCATCGACGCGATGGCGGCAATCCGAGGCTTCAGTATGTCAGCGGGATTGCAGGGCACAGTGTCCACCGTTCGCCCCATGGTTGCCGCAAGCCCTGCGGGGGGGGCAAAGCTCCATTGTCCAACCTGTCGACGCCACGCGACCAAGGCTCCTACAAGACACACATTCTACACCGTTGGCACAGGAGAGACCCCGCACCGAAACTTATCAGAATTCTGAACCGTAACAAATCAACAAATGGATGTCAAGCAAAAATTTTGAAAATTTTCAAACAAGCTGCGGGGTAATGGAAGCTTAACATGATACCCCTGCGGGTACTGTTCGTGCACGCCAGCGCGCGGGCACAAGGCCACGCGTGAGCTTTTGCCGACGGATGCACATCATGGTCGTGGCATCATCCTGCGTGCGGTTGCCCCAATTCATCACGCGCGGGCACAAGGCCACGCGTGAGCTTTTGCCGACGGATGCACATCATGGTCGTGGCATCATCCTGCGTGCGGTTGCCCCAATTCATCACGCGCGGGCACGAGGCCACGCGGCTAAAAGAGGTTACAAGGCACCTACAACGGGATGAGGCGGAGAAACCGCGATGGCTAAATGGCTCCGCGGATGACAGCTTCCAATGATACGCAGGCATTCATGATGGCTGTGGGTTGATGGACGTTGGCATCAAGTTGTGTGGCGGCGGCGGCACAGATATCCAGCGCGGCTTTGGCTCGCGCAAACTCGATACCCCCCACCGTAGCAGGAAGGGGATGATCCACCTGGCCGCCGACCAGTGAGCGCAATCGGTCGCTTAACCACATTTCAATTAAGCTGAACATCAGCATCCCGCTGTCGCGCGTTGCACGGTCTTTGCTGGCGGATGGATCGTGCGTGATGAACATGTCCGCCATGGCTTCCGCTCCCGCATTGATGACCGCTGCCAGATCACCGGCGGCGGCCTGGCCGATGATCAGTTGGTCCATGGCGTGGGACAGACGACTGGCAATCTCCAGGATGCTGCCGTCGGTTGATGGCTTGGCAGATTTTTTCCGTGTTTTGGCGTCTTCTGACGGCAGCCACGACGCGATCCGCCCAAGACTGTTTTCGGAAAGGCGGGCAAGGAGGCCGGCATCCCGGACACTGAAACCATCGGCGGCGAGATGATCAATAATTACATGCGTCGGCAGGGGCAAAAAGGCGACCTGCTGCGAGCGGCTGCGGATGGTGGATATTAAATCGCCCAGGCTGCCGGTGCACATGACGATGTATGTCAGAGGAGGCGGCTCTTCCAGGGCTTTGAGCAGGGCATTTTGGGCCACCGGCTGCATGAGATCGGCTTCATCAATAATAAACCATTTGCCGCGGCCCAGTTGCGAATGCTTGTAAAGTTTGCTTTCCACGCGATGATCAGGTGAATCATCGCCGATCATTTCGCCGCGGACAACATCAATGCCCAGCGTCGTGCGGCGGGATCGGCCGCCCCGGTCGTACACGCCCCCCAACTGCCGATTGATCAGGTGCAGATCGGGGTGTACCTGAGCATCGCAGGCTTTGCATGACGGGCAATGATTACATGGTTCGATAAGCGAAAAATCTGCGGGCAGGGACGCAATTGATTTATCGCCGGTATTAGGCCGCCGAATGGGATTGGGGCAAAGCTGGCACTTGGCAAACCCCAGTGCGGTGCGATATTTGCCCACGCCCATCGGGCCATGAAATATCCACGTGGAAGCCAGGCGTCCGGAGGCAAGTGCCCGCTGCAGTTGGCCCAATGCCCGTGGCTGCCCGATGATCGACCACACACCCATGGAGTAACCTACCGTTCTGCTTCGTGCGCCAGGTCGCGCAGGACTGCGATGCCCTTCTCAATGTGATCGCGTGAAGCCGCATAACTGATACGGAAATGCGTGTCGCACTCGCTGAATACCGACCCCGGAATCAGCAATACATTTTTGCTGATTGCCCGCTGCACCAAATCGCTGCCTGACCAACGACCCGGTGCTTTGGCAAAGATGTAAAACGCCCCGCGCGGATCACCCACCTGGTACAGATCGCCAATACCTTCCACCATGCGGTCGCGCCGGCGGCGATATTCATCAATGTGGGTGGACATGTCGACCGCGCCAGAATGCAGCAACTCCAGTGCGGCGTATTGGGCCGGCGATGGCGCGCAGACAAACGTGTACTGCTGGAGTTTTATCATTTGATCAATAATGGCACGGGGCCCGGCCGCGTATCCCAATCTCCAGCCGGTCATCGCGTAGGTTTTGGAATAACCTTTCAGCAAAATACACTGATCCGGCAGCATGGGTGCGATGCTGACATGCGCCTGGTAGCAGAATGCGTCATAGATCTCATCACTGAGCACCAGCAGGCCATGGCGTCTGGCAACCTCGGCGGCTGCGGCAAGTTCAGAGGCGGTGTATGTCATCCCGGTTGGGTTGTTGGGCGAACAGATTACCATCATGCGCGTCCGAGGGGTGATGGCGGCTTCCAGTTTGCGTGCATCAAGGCGAAAATCGGGATAGCTGTCCACGCAGACCGGCACGGCACCGACCAGTTTGGGCAGATGTTTGTACATGACAAAATAAGGATCCAGAAAGATAACTTCATCGCCAGGATTGAGGCATGCGAACATGGCCAGCATGATTCCGCCCGATGTGCCGGAGAGAATCATCACCCCTGGTTGCTTCCAACCCGTCTGGTCCTGTACCTGACGACGAATTGGTTCAACGAGATCTGCTATGCCCTGGGTGGGCGTGTAGCGATTGCGGCCCTGTTCAATTGCCTCAACAGCACGCTGCTTAATGGCCTCCGGCACGTCAAAATCGGGCTGGCCGATGGAAAGGTTGATCGGGTCTTTCATGGTGGCGGCCATGTCAAAGACTTTGCGAATGCCCGAAGCATCGATGGCTTTGGCACGCTCTGCGATCATACTTGCCGGATCAAATGTAACAGGCGGGCTGGAAGAGGATGACAAGCAAAAACTCCTGCGGGAAGTCAGACAATCAGCCGCCAAACCATCGGCATTCGCGGGCCACCACGACGATTGCAATTTGGTAATCAGGCGGCCGTTATGATGCGCAACCGACCGCCGTTTAACCAAGGGGTACGATCAGGGATTCGGATTGGGCAGCAACGTGGCGGAATTCGGTTTGATGACACGGATAAACGCGCCCGTCTTGCTGACCACAAGACCTTTAATACCCACATACGAACCAACCAGTTTGGATAGATCCATATCCGAAGGCGGCTGGATGTACGCTACCACGCGCCCGCTGTTGGGATTAAGCAGTGCATATTGATGCGTGGTGTGACTGGTCTCCAGCATGCCCTTGGCAACGAACGGGGCCGTGGCGATACTTTTTTCTAATATTTTTTTCGATTGCTCCCACTGCTGCTGATAAGGTGCAATGGTGGCGGTCACGGGAGCTTCAGCGGCAGGAGTGGCGGCGAGTGCCTGAATTGCCATCATGCGGTTGATTTCTTTTATCCGCAGCTTGGTTGCCGAGCGGATGGAGTGCGGGAGATTTTTTTCCTTCAGCAGGGTTTTGAATTCGGCATCAAGTTTTTTCAATTTTCGCTGGAGCAGAGGCTTTTTAAACTGCACCAGCAGCGCCTTGTCAAGCTGGGCAAATTGGGTGTATGCCTTGGGGTTGTAGGTGGGCACAGGTTTCAGTGCGGCCCCTCCGATGGGCGCAGGGGTCACAGCCGCGGCTGCCGGAGCGGTAGATCCGCTGGCCGCCGGGCTTCCACCCGGAGCCGGAATCGCCACCGGCGGGGCATTGGTTGCCGCCGCACCACCCGCTGGGGCCGAAGGTGCCGCGACTGCCGACGACGGGGCAAGGCCGACAATCGCCACGCCCTTAAATTCGGGCGGCATCTGCAATTGCGGACTGATGTAGGTGCTGTTGGCTGGTGCGGGCTTTACGAACGATGCATAAACATAAAAATGCGTGTGCATGGGCGCACGAATGATGTAAAACATGCCGGAGTGGCCCACGACGGACACCCGCTGTCCACGCCGCGCTATGCCCACCACCGAATAATCGCTGGTGGGAGTCAGCGCACTGGCAGCCCGCAAATTGACAAACCGCGATGTGATGGTGCCCCGCGTACCGGACGCATTCAACTTGACAAATTGTTTGGCCACGTAGCATCGTGCCCCCGCCGGTGCTGAGATTACATCCCAGCCCTTGGTGGTTTTTACGACATTGACCAAATCGCCGCTGGTCAGTTGTCCAACGATGTAATAGCGCAGGCCCGGCCCGCTGCGTACGTTCACATTACTGCCTGAAATTTGGCCGATAAACGCGCTGGACGATGGTGCCGCTTGCCCTGCGGATGAACCACTGCCGGCTTTGGTGTGCGAGCCAGATTTCTTCGCGGCAGAAGCCCCTCCGCCGGAAGATTGCGACCCCGCAGTGCCGCTTTCGCCTGAGCTGGCCGAGCCATTTGACAATCCGCTGCTGGAACCGGCGGTACCACTGCTTGAACCGGCGGACGGCTGCGTGGTGGGGGCGGTCGTTGGTGCCGTCGCTGGAGCAACATTGGTGGCGGTAGCGGGTGCCGTCGTAGGCGGGATGGTTGCCGCCGGAATTGTCACCGCCGGCGCGTTGTCGGAACTGGCCCAAACTGCAGGCACTGCAGCCGCAGCCAGGCAAGCCACAGCCCCGCCAATTACCATAGCCTTATTTACTTTTAATTTCATACGCATGTCACACTCCTTGCGATAATTATTTTCACGGCCAACGTCCTGTCGCCAAAGCGCAAATTAACGCCCCCGATAGCGAGCGTCAACGTTCAGGCAAACCATCTTGGCAAAACACCAAACGACCAACCCCGCCCATTATAAGCCCAAGATAAGCTACCGGCAGGGTAGCCCATATGCGGTACGCTGCCATGCGTCACCCGTGTTCAGTCACCCGCCAGCAATTTCCGCATGGCACCAATTCGCAATTGCACCATTTTGACCGCCACCAGATCCTGCATGTTGGTTTGGGCCAGCCGCGATTCTTCAATCGCTACGCGATCAGCATTGATGGCATCTTCCGGCAGGGCCTCTTCCGCCATGACGGTCAGCTGATTATTTTTAAGCTTTGCATAACCGCCACCGACAAAATAGCGGTAAACGCCGCCAGGCGTTTCAATTTTGAGCACGCCCGGGGTCAAGCGAGTCACCACGGGTGCCCGATTCTTCAGGATACCCATCTGACCGTCGTCGGCGGGGATGACGGCAAAGTTCGCCTCGGTTTCCAGCATGACGGCTTCGGGGGTTACAAGAGTGGTCAAAAACGTATTCGTCGCTGTCAAATTATTTCCTCCAGCTTGATACTATGCTAGCATACGCGCGGGACTTTTTACAGCGGATGGGCAGCTATGCAAGAATATTCTCAAGAGGGCGTATCCATTTTGTGCGATTTTTGCCATGTACCATGGGATGGCCAATTCGCCATGATCGAGGGGCATCAGGGGTCTGCCATCTGTCTCGAATGTCTGAAAAAAGCCTTGGAAAATGCCCAAACGCATGCAGATAAGTACAGGTGTACCATGTGCCTGCGAATCAACATCCCTGGCCATCTGCCGCGCTGGTCAACGGCTGAATTTCCGCAGGCGGTGGTATGCCAGGAATGCCTGTTTCTGGCTGCCAAAGCCATGAGCAAGGCCCCACACGCCAACTTTCAATGGTCGCCGCCAACATGACGATGTGCCGCCACCGGTGAATGTGCCGACGAACAAGCATGAGCAAAACTGGATGGTCAAGAACCCGTGGTCGCCAGCATGACGCGATCTTTACCTTGCCCCTTGGCTTGATACATCGCGGCATCCGCCCTGGCCAGCAGATTCTCCAGCGATGCGTCTCCTGACTCTATCATCATGATGCCGATGCTTAAAGTTGATGGCCTGCCGATGTGTGGATCTTGTTGCGAACTGATGGCGAAACTTTTGCGCAATCTCTCGGCAATACGCGACACACCCGCCTCATCTACCCCCTTGAGGAAGATGGTGAATTCGTCTCCCCCCCGACGTCCGAGGCAATCGGTGGCGCGAAGCGAATTTTGGGCGATAGCCGCAAATAGACGCAGCAGCGCGTCGCCTGCCTCGTGCCCGTATTGATCGTTGACCTGCTTAAATTCGTCAATGTCGATGGTCAATAGCGCATCGCGAAGCACAGCGGCACCGGTTTCGCCGGCGGGGGCACGCGGCGGTAAAGGGCGCCGGCCCGTATTCTGGTTGGCTGCCAATTGACGGCGGACGGCCGCCTCAAATGCATTTCGATTCATGACGCCGGTCAGTCCGTCTGTGCTGGCAGCCAGCATGAGCGCATTTTGCAACCGCTCGGCGGCCAACATGATGAAACCCATGTTCCATGCGGTCATAAGCGCCAGCGTCAAAGCCAGGGTGAACCCGACAATGGGCGACGGCAGGCGTGAAAGATGATGCACGGTGTGAAGCCACATCATAATAACCCGCGCAATATTGCCAGCGACAAAAAGGCCAAGAATGAAGATGATGAAACGTGCAATCTTCAAACCGCGGTTTTTAAAGATGGCGACCAACTCCGCAATCATGAGGCTTGCGATAACGCTCAGCAGGGATGCAATCAGCGTCATGCGATGCGACATGGTGTCGCTAACGGGAGAATTGATCTCCAGCAGCGCGAAGATGGCAGGAAATATTAACCACCACCAGAGGCGCAGGGGAGGCCGTTCGTTAAACGCACGAAGGCCAAGCCAGTTCAAAAAAAGCCCGGTGACAACCATGGTCTGTGAAATGCTTACCGTCAGCACGTAAGGCATAAACCCGCGAAGGCTTACCAGTGCCAGCCCGACCGCAGCGAGCAGATTGCCCATTCCCCAAAGTGCCAGCCAGCCATCGCGCGGCCGCAGCAACCACGCATAAAGATGCGTTGCAGACAACAGCAGTGCGATCCCGCTCATGATGCAGACAATGGTTCTCACTTCGAAAAACAGCAAACTGGGATCGGTCGTCGTCATATCTAGCTATTTAGATTAACCATATTTCAGTCTTGCCGCCATACTGCGGCGTTTCACATCCGCCCACGGTCATCTATTATCGGCGAAATTGCCTTTCGGCAAGGCATTAAGTTGGCCAAAACCGAGGTGCGTTATGGGCCGCAACCTTGAACGGGTGTCATCTTAAGAGGCGTCATCAGGATGGCTGTTTATCATCGGGGCCATGGATGTCAGCCAATTTTGCTTCAGCGGCCCGCAATCGCTTCGCAAGTTCCGGCAATTGGAATAACTGCAGGTAAACACGCTTGGCCAATTTAAAATCCATCGCCGGTGTGCCGCCAATATCGCGCCCCGATTCTATATCAGAGGTGATGCCGGACTGAGCAGCCGCGCGAACGCGATCGCCAATGCGAATATGCCCCGCCACACCCACCTGGCCGGCCAGCACCACGTAATCGCCAGTGGTGGAACTGCCAGCGATGCCGACCTGACTTACCAGGAGATTGTGGCGGCCGATCTGACAGTTGTGCCCCACCACCACGTTGTTGCCAATTTTGGTGCCTTCACCAATTAATGTCGATTCCATCGCGGCCCGTTCAATAACAGTATTGGCCCCTACCTCCACATCGTCGCCCAATATAACATTGCCGACCTGCGGTATTTTATGATGCACGCCCTCATGCGTGGCAAAACCGTATCCATCGCAGCCAATGGCCGCCCCGGACTGGATGATAACGCGCTTGCCAATGTGGCAAAAGTCATAGACCGCGACATTGGGATACAGAACACAATCCGCCCCCAGTTCAGCCCCGGTCATGATCTGCACGCCGGAATAGAGAATGCACCGATCACCGATTTTGCAGTTTTCACCAATCGTGACGAACGGGGCAATGTAACAGTCGGCACCGATCTGGGCCGATGGTGCAATATCGCATAGCGGGGATATCAGCGGCTTGGGGTGCGATCGCATGCCATGAATCAGCACCATAATCTGCCTAAAGCCATAATATGGATCATCCACTTGGATGACAGTGAGAGGGGCATTTGCAGGCCGCTGTATGGATTGGTAGTCCAGTTTGCTGTCCACCACCACGCAACCCGCAGAGGTGGTGCTCAATTGCGACAGATATTTGATATTTGATACAAAGCTTATGTCGGTCGGTCCGGCTGATTCAAGGCCGCAGCAACGAAGTATCCGTCGCTGACCATCGCCGATGACTTTACCCCCGATGTGGACAGCCAGTTCATTAACGGTGCGGGCAGTTAGTGTTTTATCTGCAGGCTCACGCACAGCGGATGAGAATTCGGGCATCTGACCTCCTACTAGACGCCGTTATACCGCCAGATGTCAGCCATGCCCAGATTGCCGCGTCAGCCAAAGGCGATTTGATTGCGATTTTGACGGCGGACTGAATCATTGAATTTGGTAAGCGTGATGGTATTGCCAGCCTCATTAAACACAACGCTGTTCATAAATGCCCGCATGAGAAGCAAACCACGACCGGAGGTCTGTTCCAGATTTTGTTCACTGGTAGGATCGGGTATTGCGGCCGGGTTAAAGCCGGGGCCTTCATCAGCGATGACCACGTCGCAGCGGCGAGGAGTAACTCGGTATTTGATATGAATCTGCTTTGACCTATCTGATCGGTTGCCGTGCCGGACGGCGTTACTGATAGCCTCTTCAACAGCCAACTTGAGTGCAAAAAGATCGCGGTCGGTAAAGGAATGCATCTGACAGAGCGACAGGATAGCTTCCTCCACCTCGCGCGCCTTGCGGATGTCAGATTCAACATCGCAGGAACACCAAAGCTTCGGGCTGGCATCGGAAGAGGCACTTTTCACGGCCGGATGTCGATGGGAGTGCATATGCTTCATACCACGGTGTCCCCAAAACAGGTCTGTGCAAGCGCGCCGAACCAAGACTCCGTGGCCATTTTGCGGGGCATCCGTACCCTTCTTGCTGAACTATGGCAGCATACGCTTGTGCGCAGCACCATATGTCAATATCGGCGGCGCATGGCCGTACCGATAACGCTTTCACTGCGAAGGCTTTTCCAACGACTCCTTCGCCTCTTTCATTGTCGGAAAGATGCGGAAGAGCTTGTTAAGTTTTGTGATGAGAAAAACCTCGTAAATCTGCGGATTGATGGAACACAGGCGAAGCTGCCCGTCCCGCTCCCGCACCTTATAGTTCACAGTGATCAGTGTTCCCAACGCGGAAGAGGACAGATGGTCCACCCCGGCAAAGGAAATGATGATTTTGGGTTTAAGCTGGGTTTCAACATAAGAAGTGAGCTGTTGGCCCATTTCTGCGATCTCGTTCTCTTCCAGCAGCTTGCGAACCGTGAATTCGACGATCGTTAACTCGCCATCGTGCGTCAGTTTAATCGGCGATACTTCATTGCCCTTCAGCATGGGATCAAAGCCTCTCGAAAACAATACCGCATCGGAATGCTGGCCGGGTCGATGAAAAGACCCGCGCAACATCCCTGTAACGCATCATAAACCGAACGGATCAAGAGTCAATGGTAAAATAGCGAAATTATGGGCTGAAAAAATGGTCAACCCCATATCAAGACCCCATCTTACCCCTATACTTGCTGATCGCCTGGCGAATTTGCTGCTCCACCCGCTGTGGTGACCGAATCCAATGCCACGTGCCGGTGGCTTTTTGTGCGGCATCAAAAGTGAAACCAAGTGTACCCGTATGCAGCACTTTTTGCGGCAAGGACTGACTAATCGTAATGCCGGAAATGCGTCCCAGAACCATTTGTGAAATTTGCGGCTGTAATAGCCCCTGAATGGTTATCAGGCGGCAGTTGGTCAGGATGTAATGGTGTCCTATCCATTCCATCACCCCATACAGGAGCCGACAACCAATAAGAATACCTACGATCGTGCCCATGGTACCGAAGCCGATCCACTGGTCAATGAGTCTCGATGTTGTTGCAAGCAGCGCTAAAGCCAGCACCACCACGATGTAGGTGGAACTGGTCGCTAGGATATACCACACCGACGGCCGAAGCATCAGAATGACAATTTCGTTTTCATGAAGGACATTTTGCGGCGCTATCGCATGCGACACGCCTGTCGTCGATGATGCCGATCCGGCAAACCGCGACCAACGGCCCGAGGGCGACGATTGGGTTGGACATTCTGGACTGCGTTCCATGCGAATGGCTCCCCGCCAACAGCGTGTGGCCTACCCGGTCGTCAGATTTCAAGCAGCAGCCGCGCCGGATCTTCCAGCGCATCTTTTACGTGCACCAAGAAGGTAACGGCCTGCTGCCCGTCAATGATTCTGTGATCGTAAGAAAGGGCCACGTACATCATCGGTCGAATGACAATTTGATCATTCACCACCACGGCACGCTTCTCAATTTTATGCAGGCCAAGAATCGCGGACTGCGGTGGATTGAGAATGGGAGTGGATATCAAAGAACCGAACACGCCGCCATTGGTAATGGTGAAAGTACCGCCGGACAAATCCTCCAGCGTAATTTTGCCTTCACGGGCCTTGGTGGCCAGCCGCTTGATTTCCAATTCAATTTGCGCCATCGACAGGCGGTCTGCATTGCGCACCACCGGAACCACAAGTCCCTTCTCGGTCGCGACTGCTATGCCAAGGTGCATGCGATGTTTATAAACAATGGTTTTATCCTGCAATTGCGCATTGACGGCGGGCACTGCCTTGGCCGCAGCGCACACCGCGCGACCAAAAAACGACAAAAATCCAAGACCTACCCCATGGCTCTTTTCAAATTTTTCCTTGTATTTTTCTCTCAGTGCCATGACAGCAGACATATCAATTTCATTAATAGTGGTGAGAATGGCGGCTGTGTGCTGAGCTTCGACCAGGCGTTTAGCGATGGTCTCTCGCAGCTTGCTAAGCTCAACGCGTGTTTCATCCTCTATCGTGGCCGTCGATTCTCGCGCCGCCGGGCGCGTTGAATTTGAATTGCGGGCCTCACGCGACTGCTGCCCCGCCGCTGCATCGGCCGCCGAGATGTTGCGCCCGTCGATCACCCGAAGCACATCCCCCTTGGTGATGCGATCACCCGGGCCAGTGGCCGGAATTTTAGCCGGGTCGAGTTTATGTTCTGTCACCAGTCGCTGAACGGATGGAGCAAGAGGTTTATCGCCAGCAGAGGGGGCCGCAGGAGGCGCTGACGCTGCAGCCGCAGCCGAGACTTTAGCCGGTGCTGCCGCAACGGGCTTTTCCGCTGCAGCCGGCGCGGCAGCAGTTTCAATGCGGGCAATCACATCACCCACATTCACCGTTTTGCCCTGACTGCAGACGATGCGCAGGACGCCGGCGCTTCCAGCGGGTAATTCAACGGTGGCTTTGTCGGTCTCCAGTTCAGCCACCACATCATCCGGACTCACCGGCTGGCCATCGGTTTTCACCCAATTGGCAATGCGCGCCTCGGTGACAGATTCTCCTAAACCGGGAACTTGTAAATCGATAACAGCGTTGGCCATGACTCAAACATCCTAAGACTGCAAACTACTCAGCTCTCTAGCACAATACCGCACCGGGCGGCACTGACGCAACCTCGATTGGATACCCCACCGGGCAACCTCCAACCCACACCACCGGCCGACTATTTGGCAATCGGAACGCCCTCGCGCACCTCAACCTCGCTGGGTTGATTCAGCTTGGTGGACAGTGCCGGTGACTTGGTCGCCGCCGTCGGTATGCTTAGCGCCTTGGCGATAATTTCCGCCTGTTCATGCACATGACGCTCGTGCGAGCCAGCTGCCGGTGAGGACGACGGCTTGCGGCCAATGTATACCAGCTTTTGCATGCCGGGCCAGTGATAATGAAGTTTGGCCCCGATGAAGGGATAAACACCGTTGTTGCGCGGTTCTTCCTGCACCCAGTACATCTCAACACCCTTGGGGTAGGTGCGGGCAATCTCCGTGAGGCGCTCCGCCTCAAATGGATAAATCTGTTCGAGCCGCAGTATGGCAATATCTTCAATATGATGCTTGGTACGCTCGGCCAGCAATTCGTAATAAATTTTTCCGGAACACATAATCACCCGACGCACGCGCGACCGGTCAATTGGCTGCGTTTCATCAATAATTTCTTCAAATTGGCCGTGCGAAAATTCCTTCAGATCTGATACCGCCTGCTTGGACCGCAACAGGCTCTTGGGGGCCATGACGATAAGCGGCTTGCGGAATGCGCGAAGCACCTGCCGCCGCAACAGGTGAAAATATTGCGCCGGCGTGGTGGGATTGCACACCTGGATGTTATCTTCGGCGGCAAGCTGCAGGAAGCGTTCCAACCGGGCGTGCGAATGCTCGGGTCCCTGCCCTTCATAACCGTGCGGCAGCAGCATCACAAGACCGTTGTATTTGTTCCACTTGGTTTCGGCGCTGACTATGAATTGATCAATAATGGGTTGGGCCATGTTGACGAAGTCGCCAAATTGCGCTTCCCACATGACCAGGGCCAGCGGGTCGGCCGAGGCGAAGCCAAATTCAAACCCCACCACCGCCAATTCGGAAAGCATCGTATTGATGATGGTAAAGCGCGATTTTTGTTCGGCAAAGGCGGCCAGCGGAGAAAATGCCTCGCCGGTCTTGTTGTCGTAGATGACGGCGTTGCGATGAGAGAACGTGCCGCGGCAGACATCCTGGCCCGTCAACCGCACCCATGTGCCGGCATCCAGCAGAGAACCGATGGCCAGCATTTCGCCCGTGCCCCAATCGATGCCGCTGCCGCTGGTGACCGCATCCAGGCGCGCTTTATACATCTGGGCAATTTTGGGATGAGGCGTAAAATGTGCCGGCAGGTTACAGAGGTGCTGGGCGATTTGTGTCAATTTGGCGGCGGGTACGGCGGTTTGGGCTCGCCAGCCAGAAATCTTTGCCGGCACCTTGAGCAAATCTTTCCAAGGGCCGTGCGTGGGCGGGGCGCTTTCGGTGGGCTTGAACGTCTTCCCATATTCGTGGGCCTTGTCCAGCCGATCATGAACGCTGTGGGCCATTTGTTCGAGTTCCGCGGCCGTGGCGACCGATTCGCGCTGCAAGCGCTCGGCGTAAAGGGTCCGGGTAGTTTTGTGTACGGCAATATCGTTGTACATCAAGGGTTGCGTTACGGTTGGATCATCCAACTCGTTATGCCCGCGACGGCGATAACACACCAGGTCGATGATGACGTCAGCTTTGAATTTTTGACGAAACGCCATCGCCAGACGGGCGGAGTGCACGACCGCTTCTGGATCGTCGCCGTTGACGTGGAATACCGGAGCCTGAATTGCCTTGGCAGCATCCGATGGATATCTGGTGAATCGGGCATCTTTGGGATCAGTGGTAAAGCCAATCTGATTGTTCACGATAATATGGATCGTACCGCCTGTGCGGTAGGCTTCTAATTCTGAAAGATAAAGGGTTTCCACCACCACGCCTTGCCCGGTGAAAGAAGCGTCTCCATGAATCAGCACGGGAATAACTCGCTCGCGAGCGACATCCCCCTTGCGGTTCTGCTTGGCACGGACAATACCCTCCACGATCGGGTCGACAATCTCAAGGTGGCTTGGGTTTGACGCCAGCGAAAGATGCATCTGCTTGCCGCACGATGTGATAATGTCGCAAGCATAGCCAAGGTGGTATTTCACATCGCCGTCGCCCTGTGACTTTTGGGGGCGATCCATCACTTCGCTCATGATGACTTCGTAAGGCTTATGGAAAATGTGTGCCAGCACATTAAGCCGTCCACGGTGGGCCATACCCGTGATAAGTTCGTTGGCACCCAGTTCCGAGGCGCTATCTATCAATTCATCCATCAGAGGGATTAGTGATTCCGCCCCTTCAATCGAAAACCGCTTGACCGTCGGATGCCGCCGCTGAAGAAACTGCTCAAATTCTTCGGCCGCAATAAGCCGCGACATAATGGCTTTACGCTTTTCAGCGGTCAGGGACGGTTTGTTGAGGGATGGCTCCATGCGCTCCTGCAAAAACGCACGCTGGCTGGGGTCGCGTATTTCCATGTATTCCACGGCAAGGGTACCGCAATACGTGGTGCGCAACATTTCGATAAGCTGCCGCAGCGGCAGCGGTGCCCCGCCGCCAAACGTGCCGGTGGCGACGGTGCGGTCCAGGTCGGCTTCGGTGAGGCCAAATTCTGACAACTCAAGCAACGGGTGTCGAACGTTGTTATGGCCGAGCGGATCCAAATTAGCAATGAGATGGCCCATCTCGCGGTAGCTGTGGATCAGATCGCCCACGGCCAGAACCGTATCGCTCGTAGCATCCCGCGCACCGACGGCGGGGTGCGGCGCCCCGGCTGCCATATCAAAGCCGCGAAAAAACCAGTCCCACTGCTGATCCACCGAATTGTGATCTTTTTGCCATTGGGAATACAACGTATCAAGAAACTCTGGGCTGTAGGCATTAACAGCATCTGTCATACGGCCCAACTTACCAGCACTGGAAGAACTCACGTGACAACTCCAAAAAAACGCGGCGTCAAACCGACGCCCTCAAAAAGGTCAGCAGGCTGAAGCATTCCGGAGATTCCATCCGGAGTCATTGGCCTGCCCATACCAAATTCTTCTATCCACATTATAAGGGATACGAATTGCCCGTCGAAGTGGCCTCATGCAATTCACCATTTCAGTGGTCTCCATACCCCGGTGCCACACGCCCCCTCGGAGGCCAGAATCCATTCCAACCACCCATCTGATCTTATCGGACAACCCCGCCACTATCCAACATATCAAGCCATTGAGCAAACCGTTGACGGCTGACCTCCGGATGCGCATCGGATTGAGGTCATCAACACAACAACATTGAAAACAAGCATTTACATCAGCATCATGGCGTCAAATTGCCACCTCCACTGGTTGTGTAAAGGCCACTTTGCGGTGATACTTGGTGTGTGATGTTTGGATCGCATTTATCAATCGCAGGGGGTATGGAGGGGGCGCTGCTGGAGGCGGAAACCCTCGGCCTGGATACTGTGCAGGTCTTTACGCGTAACCAGCAGCAATGGCGAATTCCGCCGCTTGAGGCACCAGGCGTGCAGTTATTCCGACAGCATGCCAAACGTCTGAATTTTAACAAGATCGTGGCTCACGACTCATACCTGATCAACCTTGCCGCGGGAGATGTGCAACTGCGGCACAAGAGCATCGACGCACTTGCCGCCGAGCTGGAACGCTGCGCCGCGCTGGGCATTTTTGCATTGGTGACCCACGGCGGCTCGCATGGCGGCGACGGTGAGGCTGTTGGCATTGCCCGGCTTATTGAATCGATCAACACGGTTTTGCAGCGCACCAGTGCCCGCACGTTGCTGTGCCTTGAAACCACCGCCGGCCAGGGGACAAGCCTTAATTACCGCTTTGAACACATCCGCGATGCGATGGCCGGCGTGAGCGATAGAAGCCGCCTTGCCGTGTGCATCGATACGGCGCATATTTTTGCCGCAGGGTATGATCTGCGCACGGCAGAAGCCACGGTGGCGGCCCTGGAAGCATTTGACCGAATTGTCGGCCTTGGCAATGTGGCGGCGATGCACTTAAATGACAGCCTTAAACCTTTGGCAAGCCGGGTGGATCGCCACGCCCACATCGGCCACGGCACCATCGGGCTTGACGCATTTGCGACCATTGTTCGGCATCCGCGGCTATCTGCTGTACCCATGATTTTGGAAACCCCCAAAGGCTCAGCGCCAGAGGGCAGGCCGTGGGACGCGGTCAATTTGGAGATACTGCATTTGCTCTCCACCGGGCACAAACCGACATCGCGTCTGGTTCAGATGGTGCTTACCAATAACCCATCCGAAAAGTGCAAGCCTGCAGGTGAACGCAAAGAGGGGCGTGCCAAAGCAAAAGCATCGGAGAACACCTGATATGCCACCGCCCACGCGCATCGCAGTCCCCATTATGTTTCGCGATATTTCCGTCGACCGGCAATCCGCTATTGCAGCAGCTGCCATGGGGGCCGACCTGATCGAGTGGCGCATGGACCGGGCCACACCGGCCGACGTACACGGACTGTTTTCAGATTCGGCCGTGCGGGCGATCCCTTGGATACTGACCGTGCGGCCCACGTGGGAAGGTGGCCGCTTTGCCGGTGGTGAAGCCCGCCGCCTGGAACTTATAAAAACCTGCGTGCCGTACAGGCCCACTTACCTTGATATTGAACTTAAGGCATGGATAAATCATCCGGCATTGGCGGAATATTATTGCTCGCTGGATGCACGAGATCGTCCTCAATTGATATTATCCAGCCATCATTTTGATGCCCGCCCGGCTGATTTGCGGCAAATACTGGGCGCTATTGCCTCGCATCCGGAAGCCAAAGTGGCCAAGATTGCCTTTCAAAGCCAAAGCCTTCACGATGCACTCGATGCATTGGATTTATACGAACCGCTGATGCAATACCCCGGTTTGCAGGGCGTATTTATTGCCATGGGCGAGCATGGGGCAATCACGCGCACCCTGGCGGGCAAATATGGGGCGGCATTTACCTTCGCCACCCTGCCGGGCGGTGCTTCAACGGCAGCGGGCCAGCCGTCCGTCCGCGACCTGATCGATCTGTATCGCCTGCCGCAACAACAGGCCGATTGGCCACTTTACGGCCTTGTCGGCTGGCCGGTGGCACAATCGGTTTCGCCGCAGATGCACAACACCGCCCTGCGGGCGCTGGATATCAGCGGCGTCTATGTGCGGTTGCCAGTGCCGGGCGATGGCGAGGCATTTCAAAGCGCGATCCATCGCCTTGAATCCAGCCCGCATGCAGTGCTGCGGGGTATCAGCGTCACGATTCCACATAAGGAAAACGCCTATCGCTACGTGAAAGCAGCCGGCGGCGTCATAAGGGGCCGGGATGTGGGCGCAATTAATACAATTTTATTGTGCAATCACACGCCACCGATCGGGCTTAATACCGATGCCCCCGGCGGGTTGCAGGCCCTGTTGCGGGGTGCCAAGTGGACGCCCGCCGACTTGTCCGGCAAACGGGTGGCGATCATTGGGGCCGGCGGTGCTGCGGCAGGGCTTTCGGCAGCTTTGGCGGAGCACGGCTGCCGCCTGACGATCTACAATCGCTCGCTGCCGCGTGCCGTGCAACTGGCAAAACAAATTGAATTGATGGGTACCGAATGCCACTCCGTGGAATTGAGCCAAATGAAGCTGGACACAGCCGACATCATTGTGCAGTGCACACCCGTCGGCATGTATCCGCACACCGATGCGATGCCCATTCCACCGGATACTGCTATCCGCCCCGGCACCGTAGTGATGGACACCATTTACAATCCCCGCCGAACCAAATTATTGGAGTGGGCAACTGCACACGGCGCTGTTTGTGTAGAGGGGGTCGAAATGCTGGTTGGCCAGGGGGCGCTGCAATTTAAGGGTTTTACCGGCATCGACCCACCCATCAATATCATGCGCGATGCCGCCATAAAAGCCCTGGGCGTCTGACAAAGCCGCAGGCAGTGCGACCAAGATACCTGCGGCAAATGGCCAATTGGCGGTTTAGTACGGCACCTTGACTTTAATCCAGTTCGACCAGATTTTTGGATGCGCCAGTTCAACGCGAACGTGGTATGTGCCGCACTGGCTCATGTCATATCGGCAACTAAGGTTGATGGGCTCGGCATATTTGTATACGATGCCGGGCTTCAGCGTATAGGCGCGTGATTTGATACCCCTCGGCATATGCTTGGCCAGCCAATGCCCGTAGGCCGTAACGGCTGGTACTGCAACCTTCGAAATGACCTCGTGCGGCTTCGGTGTATTCACGACGGCGATTTCGTTCATGTCGCTAGGGCCTGTGATCTCGATTTCTCCGAAATCTGCGAACGGGTTTCCGGTGAGGCGTCGCGTCACCGGGTGCATACCGCTAACGATGAATTTGGCTCGTATGCTGATAGGTTGAGGACCGTACGCGTCCGGTTCCGTCAAGATCACATGGATGCCTGCGGGCATGTTTTGCGGCAATTTTGGTCCAGTCTTTATAGCTTCCATCAGTGCCAATGCTGGAAGCCGCCGATAAGGTGCGGCTATGGTAACGTTAATCCAGTTGCTAAGTATATTCTGCGATCCAATCGCAATATGTCCCCTAAAAAAACCATCTTGAATAAGGAAAAGGTGGTTCTTTATTCTTATTAACCCATGCACCGTGTCTACCAATCCCGGCCCACATTTTTGCACACCATATTTCGTTATCAAACGCACATGATATTCACCAGGCATCGTCATGTCTAAAAAATGAGCCACAAACACATATTGCCCGGCTTGGGGATCTGTGCGATATTCAGAAAGTTCGCCGGGGGCTACTACTTGCGTCGGTGGTAGCCAATGAGATGGCAGAAAAGGATATGGATTTTTCCATATTCGTCCAAATTCCGTCAGGGGCACCCGCAAATTCGTAACACCAAATGTAGCTCTAAATAGAAACGTATAGCGAGCCGGGTAAGACTGCACAAAGCAAACTGGCAATTTGTTTTTGTTATGGAAAATGGCCCGGACTGGAACCATTGATCCCGAAACGAGTTCTTTTTTTTCGGCCTTTACCGCCAATGACAGGTGATTATTCGTTATTGCAGGCCGGGCCTGCAACTCCACGGACGCTGTCGTCCAAAGTATAGTTGTCACACAAGCCGCGAAACTGAAGGCGAAGTTTGGAAGGATTTTCATAAACTACTCCTTGCGTTATTTCGGTGGAAAAGGTACAGTTAACATTTGACTCCACACTGGGTATGTATCCGTTGCTGCCGCCGGAGCGTTGCCCGCTGCCGCCGGCGATGCGTTGGCGAGCGACCAAGATTGAGTAGTGGCATTCCATGTCAACTTTCCGCCCCAATGCCAAGGCGAGGAAGCTAACGGGATGCTGATGGAACCCGCCTTTGACGGCGTGTACATCACCCACATTTGTGGCGAATCATTAATCGAGACGGGAGAATAGTTCACTTGGTTGGCATGAGGGTCCGTCGTTTCCGAGGGTCCGTCGAGTACGTAGTCATCGCCATTTGCGTTGACATGATTGACGTCGTATGGATCGGAACCATCAAGGCCAGACCCAACGGCGGAATAGTTTGCAACTGGTGTAATACCGGTCCATAGATCATTTTCCGTGTAAACCTGTACGAAATAACTGCTCCCTTGAAATGTCACTCCACCGACCGTCGTGTTATGAACTTTCGGATGGGTAAATAGTATCCCAGCTTGCTGGGAGGTGGCGCTTGGAAAGCCAACAGAACTTGTCGCACGTAAATAGATAATCTCAGCTGGCCCGGTACCATCTGTGGTGATTTGTGTTCCATATTGATACTTTGCTGTCAGAGTCGTTGTTGGCGCCGCCACATCAAATGTGGTCTTCGCCGGTGGTATACGACTGCCAGTCGGAGTTACACTTGCGCTTTCGTTACCAGATTTTGTGTAATAATATGAGAAAAGAATTGGCGATGCTGAGTCCGGTGGATCGGGAAATTTTGTACTTGTATCGCTCCCTGGATCGAGAGCCACCACGGTTGCCGTGCTGTTTCCGCTTCCAAGAATGTATCCATTAATCGCCGCTGAGCCGTTGCCTCCGGCACCGGAAATCGTCCATGTGAATTGCTTGTAATTTCCCGCGAAAGCCGCCGGAGTTATCACCGCCCCCAGTTGGATCGGCCAGCCCGCATGGACATTCGTTGTCTTGCTTGTCACCACAGTGCCGCTGTCGGTGGTGTCGCCGTTTGTCCCTGCCACCGAGCCGGTGTAGGTGATGCTTACCTTGACGGCCACCGGCGGCGTCGAGCCGGTGGCACTGACCGTACCCTGCTGTGGTTGCCCATTCACATCAGCCTCCACATTGGCCGTCGTGGAAAACGCGATTTGATAATAACCCGCCTGGCGGTTTTCGCCCAGCGTCGCGCTGATCGTTCCGCCTCCGACACCCCCGGAAACGGAGACGTCGAAGAAGTTGGGAACGTTCGCGGTGGCCGAATTACCCGTCCATTCGGTGGTCCAGCTTGCATCGTCCACGCTATAAGACACGCTGGTAATGTACCATGACTGGCTCGTTGCCATCAGGTTTTCCACCTGCGATCCAACGGATTTGAGCACACTTTTCAGGGCCACCGTGCAGGTGCCCCCGACCCAAACCGGGTAGGGACTGGCCTGACCGGCGCTGGCAGTGAGGCTTGCCCACGGCACAGACCCGGCACGGGCAGATTGAACGCCGGCCCAAAGTGGGAGTGCCACCAGCAAGGTCAGAATAAACCATCTCAAGTGGCGTTGCGTTTTCATCAGCTTCTCCTTTTATCGGGGTTCTTGTCCTTTGTCGCGGGCGGTGCGTGGGGCCCTCGCCATGTAAAATGTTTATGCCCCGCCTTTAGGGCCGCATGCAGCGCCCGCAGGTAGGCGGCGCTCTCGGCTTGGCGGGCTAAATAGCCCGTGTATGCTTTTCGGATTGCATCGTCGAAGCGGGCGCGATCTCCCGATGTCCACAGGTGCAGGAACCAGCGCCAGCGTCGCAGCAGTTGGCGTGGAGCATGGGCACGGTATGCCGCACGATACGCCAGCAGTTCAGAGGTCACCGCTAGCGCGGGATATCGCAGCGAACTGCGGGCTTTGTGCCAAACCGCCCGGGCGTCTCCCGTTGGCGACGCGCCCGGTGCTGACGGGATGGCCTTCGGCGGGCCATATGCCCCGGCCGAAAAACCCCAAACGGACATCACACCGGGCTGCGGCGATTTGCCTGTAATTCGGTCGATAAAGAATCCCGACAGAATTGTGTTGAGGCTGTAATTCCGTCGGATGCATAACATATAATCGCCGGGGCCGGAAAGCCTGAACCTCTCATAAACCCCACCCCAGAAATTCACCACCCGCGCCTCGGCCAACGGCTGGGCTTGCCCGGCCATCGTCATCCATCGCTTTGCAACCGTGTCGCCCGGAAACGTCGGAAAACCGCCCGGAGGGGGCGTCAGGTAACTCCAATACCTCCGTGCCAAGCGGTAAATCTCAATAACGTAGTCCCTTTGCCGATTGCTGCCGTCGTGGCCATCTTTGTTGAAAAAATAGAGGCTTATGCGGTAGATCGCATGCGGAGACGGCAGGTGGAACGCCACATCAATATTGGGACCGTCAAAGGTATTTGCATACGCCTCCCCATGGTCGTCCCAGGAGCTTTGTATGCGCGAGCCCTGCCATGGCGCGTAGAGTGAATTCGGATTATCAGTGGTGAGCCACTGCACCCAACGCCGAAGGCCATCGCCGCGCCGGGCATGTGGGCCTTGCATGGGCGCGACGGCGATCCCGTTGGACATCGCAAGATAGTTGTCACCGATCCCCCCGGAGGCGCAGAGAATGCCGCATTGGCGGCCGTAGTGATCCACTTCATCACCCCGCGTCGCCCAATCGCAGCCAAGGTATATGGGGCGGTTGGAATCGAGCCGATGGGCTTTAATCAGCCGCAGCATTTTGTTTAGTTCATGCACCGTCGGCGGCTTGGCGAAGGCGGGCAGGGTGGATTCGGTGGGGTTCAGGGCGACAAGGGCGGCCGGTGGGGCTTGGCCTTTGATTCCGCCCGCGAAGCAGTGCACACCAAAGCCGTAGCGGCCGATGAGCATCGTGCTTAATACTTTTTCAGGATTATTGAGTTGACTCGAATTCCAGCCCTTCGCCTGCCTGCCCGGCTTGGCCACCGCTTCCATTACCAATGGGCATAGCCGATTGATGTAGCCATCTTCTGCTTTTAATTGCGGCTCATCTTCGCTTTTGATCATCTGGCCAGTTTTGGCGCTGATTACTGCGTAGCCGTTACGCCACGTGCCAACCCAAATGTCACCCCTTGGGTCCTGCGCCAATGTTGTTATGTGGTCGCCGGGAAGTAATTTGTTTAAGAAAGCCTGCGGTGGCGGATGATACCCCGCCGGTGGATGCCATAATCCCATCACCTTGGCGGCGTAATCACTGCCTCGAATGTAATGAAAGGATTGGCCGCGGTTGGTGCTTATTGCCAAGCCGAGGTCGGTACCGACATAAATATGCCCCCGCCGTTGGCCGACCAATACGCAGTTGATTAAATTGCTTGGCAGGCCGTAGCCGGTGGCGGTGATGGGCATATGCCACGGGCCGGTGATGATACGCCAATGGAATTGCAACTTCCGCCGGGCGAACATTGCGCCGGGCGGGCCGGGGTATTTCATGATGGGCCTCCCGATGGCCAATCCATTGCAAAGGGTGCCGACATAGGCCGTGCCGCGGTTATCAAATGCCATGCAGTCCGGGTGGCAGCCATTGGCGGTGGTGATGTAATGCCATGTGTGGGGACGGAAGGCGGGGGCGGGATGTGGGTTGTGGGTGCCCGGTTGCGGGGTCTCGGATGCGGAGGCCGATTGCCGATCGAGCGGCACATGAATGTGCCGGCTACCAAGGCCCGCTGCGGCGATTCCCCTGGTGCTGCACTGATAAATGCTGATGCCGTTTTCGGTGGCGATCCACACCTGACGGGCGTAGCGGTCATAGGCGATGGCATACACATGGCAACCGAGTGGGCCATTGAGGATGCTGTAATGCTTCCAGTGTTTGCCATTGAACACGCACACACCATGGCGGTCGGTACCCGCCCACAATCTGCCCTGGCCGTCGACGCAGATGGCGGTGATGAAATTGCTGGCCAGCCCCGGCGAATTGGTTTTATCAAAGTGGTACCAAAGGATGGAGAGGTTGTGGGTTGCAAGTGTCGGTTCGCGGTGAAATGCGGATGCGGGCAGATGGCGGTATTTGATCTTACCGGCAAAAAGGCCGTTATCTTCACCCGATACCCAGATGTGATGTGGGCCATCGGTGCAGATGCCAGTGATGAATTTAAGCGGGCAACCAAGCGAAAACTCGCTCAGGGCTGTGTGTGCAGTTTTTTTATGCAAGGGTTGCGATGATGTGCCTTTGGCCAGCTTGGCACAAACCAGCGATGATGGCAGAACGCATATCAAAAGCAGAGCGGTGGCGATCGGTGTCAGGCCATGCATCGGCTTTTTTGGAATGTGGGCGATGCAAGCATTGCAGCGGACGGATGGGCAAGTGACGAGTTTGTAAAGGCTGATGGGCTGGACTGGGCCAATGGGGAAACTGCGAGCCGACGCGGTCGTCGTTTTACGAAGGCCGCCGGCCGGGGCGTGCGGTACCTGCGGCGGGTCTTTCAGGCGGCGACTGCAGCGGCTTCGGCACAAGATGCCCCGGTGGCGCAGCACCAACCGCGCCAGCTTTAATCGGGATGCCCACAACAGTAGCCAAGCTCCCTTTTAGGCAAAAACATCACACGCTGCGTAGGCGTGCTGCACACGCATCCATTACGCAGTGCGCCACCGGCGGCAACAGCCGCCGCCATGATGCGGTGGCTCTGCCACCGCACTGCCCGCAAGCACAAATGCTGCCGGCAGACAAGCTGCTAAGCCAACACCCGCTTTCCTCTTTCGCCGGACGCAAACACCCAATTTGCGTCCGCTACAAAAAGCATAATACACAAAAAAAACGCAAGTGCAAAAATGACAAATTGGCAAAAACGGTGCGGGTTTAATGGAAGCTTAACATAATACGCCTGCGCGGAGCGCCCATGCTGGCCAGCGCGCGGGCTCCAAGGCCATGCGTGAAATTCTGCACGCGAGGGCGGGATTGCGGGTGGAAAAACCATCCGCCTCGGATACGCCCACCATCACGCGCGGGCACAAGGCCACGCGAGAGATGCTGCGGGCGGGTGAACATCATGATCGCGGCATCATCCTGTGTGCGGTTGCCCCAATTCATCACGCGCGGGCACAAGGCCACGCGGCTAAATAGGGGTGGCGGGCGGGCGAGGCGGGTGCAGACTGGGCGCATGGGTTACCAGTGGGGTGGATGCGCGGCCAGAATCCATTTGGCGGCGGGGGCACCGGCTAGGGCGACGCGAGAACGGTTTTACGGTAAAATTTTCTCTTCGCGGTCGCGCCGGTGGTTGGGGCACTGCGCTAATTTGGATACAGCGGTCTTCAAGGAAGATTATGTTCGATCAAGACGCCCGAATAACAGATTTGCAAATTGAAACTGAACTCTCGGAAAGCTATCTCACCTACGCGATGAGCACCATTATGGATCGCGCCCTGCCGGATGTGCGCGATGGGCTTAAACCATCGCAGCGGCGCATTCTGGTGGCGATGAACGACCTTCGCCTGATGCCGCGCAGCAAGCACATCAAGTGCGCTAAAATCGCTGGCGATACCTCTGGTAACTACCATCCGCACGGCGAGGCGGTGATTTATCCCACGCTGGTGCGCATGGCGCAAAGCTGGAATATGCGGGCCAAACTGGTGGATGGACAGGGCAATTTTGGTTCCATCGACGGCGACCCACCGGCGGCCATGCGTTACACCGAAGCCCGCATGGCGGATGCCGCTGCCGAGATGATGGAAGATCTGCGCGAAGACACCGTTGATTACATCCCCAACTATGACGAGCGGCTTGAAGAGCCGACAGTGTTGCCATCCAAATTTCCCAATCTGCTGGTCAACGGGTCGCAGGGTATCGCCGTGGGCATGGCAACGAGTCTGCCGCCGCATAACTTGCGTGAAATCTGCGATGGGCTGGTCAAGGTGATTGACGAGCCGAGCTGCACGCTTAAAGAATTAATGAAGATTGTGAAAGGGCCCGATTTTCCAACCGGCGGTGTGATCTGCGGTCGCGGCGGGATTGTGGAAGGCTATGAGCACGGGCGCGGCAAGATAGTGCTGCGCGGGCGGGTGCATACCGAGCAGGTCAAGGGCGGCAAAGAGCAGATTGTCATCAGCGAAATACCTTATCAGGTGCTGAAGAAAACGATTATTGAATCGATCGCCACGCAGGTGAAGGAAGAGCGTATAAAGGATATTTCCGACGTACGCGACGAATCAGACCGCGAACACATGGTGCGGGTGGTGGTGGAACTTAAGCGCGATGCCGACGCCAATGTGGTCATCAACCAGCTGTACCAATACACGCCGCTGCAGAGCACATTTTCCATCATTAATATCGCCCTGGTAAACCGCCAGCCCCGCACGCTGGGGCTTAAGGAGATGATGGAGCAATTTATCGACCATCGAAAGGTGGTCATTCGGCGCAGGACGGCGTTCCGGCTTAAAAAGGCGCGTCAACGGGCGCACATATTGGAAGGCCTGATTCTGGCTCTGGCTGACATCCATACCCAGGAGGTATCGCCTCGAAATTCCGGCGGGAAGATCGAGGTGATGGGTGTCATTGAGATGTTGCGCAACCGCAAAATAAGCCCGGATGTGCCCACAGCCAAAGCGAATTTAATGCGTAAAAAATTCACCATTGACGAAGCGCTTACCTGGCGGAAGCTGATCCCCGGTGCGTTCTTAAAACGCATCGACCGGGCAGGAAAGGAAAATGGCGGCATGACGCTTTCAGCCGCCCAGGCCGACGCCATCCTGATCATGCAGCTTCAGCGGCTGGTGGGCCTGGAAATAGACAAGCTGGCCGAAGAATACAACAAACTTACCGGCGAGATTGAAGATTACGAACTGATATTGAGCGACGAGAAGCGGGTGCTGGATATCATCCGCGAGGACACCATTGAACTGCGTGACAAATACGGCGATGAGCGCCGCACGCAGATTACCAACGACGCCACCGACATTAATATTGAAGATTTAATTGCCGACGAGCAGGCGGTTGTTACCATCAGCCACGAGGGATACATCAAACGCATGCCGCTGGATACCTATCGAAAGCAGGGACGCGGCGGGCGAGGTGTCGTGGGGGCCGACAGCAAGGAAGGCGATTTTATTGAACACCTGTTTATCGGCTCCACCCATGATTACCTCATGTTCTTCACCAACCTGGGTCGCTGCTACTGGCAGAAGGTTTACGACCTGCCGCAGATGAGCCGCCAGAGCAAGGGGCGATCAATCGCCAACCTGGTGGAATTTCAGGAAGGGGAAAGCCTGGCGGCGGTGCTGCCGGTGCGTGACTTTGACGACGAAGGCAAACACCTGGTAATGGCCACCGCCGGCGGCGTGATTAAAAAGACGCTTTTGAAGGCTTATGGCAATCCGCAGAAGCGAGGCATCATCGCCATCGGTCTCGATAAGGGCGACCGACTGATCGGCGTGGGCGTCACCAACGGGAATGATCAGATCGTGCTGGCCACACGCGAAGGCATGGCGGTGCGGTTTGAAGAAACCGAGGTACGCGACATGGGCCGTCAGGCCGGCGGTGTGAAGGGTGTTGAACTGGTGGACAAAGACCGCGTGGTGGATATGGTGATTGTGCCCCACGGCCTGGACCATGGCGACAATCAGGTAACGCTGCTGACGGCCTGCGAAAATGGCTATGGCAAGCGCACCCGCATTGAGGAATACCGCCTTACTCATCGCGGCGGAAAGGGCGTTATTAATATTCGCACCACGGATCGCAATGGCCCGGTGGTGGCGGTGCGGGCCATTACCGACAGCGATGAATTGATGATGATTACCAAACAAGGGCAGGTGGTGCGTATTGGCGTTACCGGCGTACTGAGGGAAATGGGCCGGGCAACACAAGGTGTTCGTCTTATCAAATTAGAGGAAGGCGACATCCTGGTGGGTGTGGCCCGTGTGGTTCCTGAGGATAACGATGATTCTGATTCTGCACCGCTGCTGGAGCCAACCAAGGAATAAGAGGGTGGCTGGCGGCTGATCAGGGTTGGGTACATTTGGGGCCGATGGCAAGTTGTGCCGTCGCATCATCCCGTCTGATGGACGAAACCGGTAAAGGTGCGGCGCGATCAGCACCAATACAAACTGAAAATTGAAAGGAAATCTGCGTGGCCGATATTCAACCGATGTTTGCAATACGGTATCCCGTTTTTGAACAGACAACATTGGTGTCTCCACCATATGACGTGCTGGAGTTGAAGGATAAACAGGCGATGCTGGCCGGCAATGGGCACAACATCGTTGCGATTGATCTGCCCCATGTGCCCCCCAAGGTGGCTGGCCCACAGGAGGCATACAACCGCGCAGCGGCACAATTGCAGAATTGGCTCGACTCGGGTGTGCTGGTGCGTGATGACGTGGCAGCGCTGTATCCGTATGAACAGACCTACACTCATGAAGGGCGAGTCTATCAGCGGCGAGGGCTGTTTTGCCGCGTGCGGCTGGAGGAATTTGGCCCCACCGGCACCATCCACCCACATGAGCAGACCTTCAGCGGGCCAAAGGAAGATCGACTGCTGCTGACCCGTGCGACCCAATGCAATCTATCGCCGGTATTCGGGCTCTATGACGACGCGCACAATGCCGTCACAACCGCATTATTTGCTGAATTGGAAGACCCGATTGCGGAAGCATCCTTGCCCGCCATGGACGGCCAAAGCCGCGTGCAATCCAAACTTTGGCGTGTGGCGGGGCACAGCAGCATTAAACACATACAAAAATTATTGGCGGACAAACATCTTTATATTGCCGACGGACATCACCGCTATGGCACATCGCTTAACTATCGGCGGGAACTGACCAGCAAACACGGCCCCCTGCCGCATGACCACCCTGCCAATTTCGTCATGTTTGTGCTGGTGGCGATGCAGGACCCCGGCCTGATTGTGATGCCGACGCATCGCACGGTTTCCAATTTGAAGGGCTTCCATCTCGACGCGTTTATGAAGGCAGCCGGCACGCGGTTGAAACTGGCCACCGCCGAAACATTTGCGGGCGATCAATTGCCTCAACTGGAAAAACGCCTTGCATCCTTTGGTGCCCATGCCATGGCCGTTTATGACCCGGCTGCTGACCGGGCCATAGTGATCAGGCCATCGACGGATGATCCGCTTAGCGAATTTATGTCCGCATCATCCATCAGTGAACACTCGAAGGCATGGCGAACACTCGATGTGGCGATCCTGCAGGAATTAATTTTTGACCGCATCGTCAAACCGAATTTTGCGCCAGGCGTCGATTTGTCGTGGGCATTTCCCCATGAAGCCAAGGACGTATTGCATTTGTGTCGGCACGCGCACCACCAGGCTGGTTTTGTTCTGCAGCCAACGCCGCTGCAGGCCGTACGTGATTTGTGCAACCATAATGAACTTATGCCCCAGAAAAGCACGTTTTTTTACCCAAAATTGGCGACAGGTATGTTAATGAACCCGCTAAACTGAAGGATTTGCAGCACGCGGGTGCCGGAAAAATGGTAAGACGCGGCGTTTTGACAACATTTGATCGATAACCGCGTTAATCCCTTGCGAGTATGCGTGGATGATGCAGTACCAAACTCTGGCCGATGTGTCGCTGAATTTCTTTGGACAGCATGGCTTTGCCTGGTGGGCGGCGGTCGTTGCGGCCGCAGGCATTACCCTGCTTTATTACGCCTGGCGGCAATGGCACTCCGCTCGCAGCGCCAAACCAGACACCGCCCCGCCACCCTCAGCCTCCCCGTTGCAAACCAGCAGCGTCTACGTGCCGGCCGTTGCCGGTCTGATTGCCATTGCTTACGCCGTTCTGGCGTGGCTGCTGCCCGCAGCCCAAAAACGTTTGCCTGCCATGGTGATTACGGCCGCCCTGCTGATTTTGGCGGTCTGGATTTTTTACCGGCGCGTCTATCAATTTCTGGGCCGTCGACGGGTTTTGGCACTGCTTGCACTCCGTAGTGCGGGCCTCATATTTTTATTATTGATGATGTTTAAACCCGCCATCGCGTGGGTAACCATACCGCATCGGCTGGTCAAAATTGGCATGGTGATTGACGCGTCCGGATCGATGAGCGTAAGCGACCAGCCCAATGCCCCCAGCCGCTATCTGCAAAGCGTGCTGGCAGTGCGGCAATTATCGCGCATCATCCATCAGCATTTTCAAATTCAATATTTTGCCTACGATGGCATACACAACGCCCCCCTTACCAGTGAACATCAATACAGTTCCATCGCCCCCGATGGTGACCAGACCGATCTGCCCACCGCCATCAAACTTGCAACTGATAACGGCGACAAGGAGGTGGTTCTGTTTTCGGATGGCATACAGAACGGCCCCACCCCACTGCGGACGCTCTCTCACCTGGGCGCGAAGGTTTATACCGTGCGCGTAGGCTCTACCGCCACGCACGCCAAGGGGGTTCCGGAAATTGATATTTTGCGGGTGGATGGTCCACAGTCAGCACCGGTCAATACCCGTATCACGCTGACCGTGCATATCCGATCCACCGCCCTTGATGACCGCACCGTTCAGGTGCAGCTTTTGCGACATCACACGCTGCTCAAGTCGCATCAACTGGTTTTGCAGTCTGGTGCGGCGGGTCAGGTGGTTAAGCTGCATGTCACACCCCACCACGTCGGGCGGCTTTTATTAACGGTGCATATTCCTCCTGTGCCGCAGGAGCGATCGACCGCCGGCAACACGCAGCAATTTCCAATACTAATTACCAATCCACGTATCAGCGTACTGTATATCGAGGCGCAGATCCGACCAGAAGTCGGGCCGCTGGAACAAGATCTGGCAACCGATCCGAATGTAAATCTGGTCAGTCTCATTCAAACTCGCCCGGGGTATTTCATGGTGCGGGGCATGCAGGGTAAATTAACCGCCCTGCCACAGTCATTGGCCCAATGGAAGCAATTTAAGGTGATTATCCTGGGCGATGTAGCCGCCAATTTCTTTTCACCAGCACAGCGGCAGCAGATTCGCGAGACTGTTCAGGCCGGAGCCGGATTTTTAATGATCGGCGGGATGCAGAATTTTGCTTCCGGCGGCTGGGGCAATACATCGATGGCCAGCCTGTTTCCCATCCGGCTTGATACTGTGCATCCCAGCCAGTTATCGCGGCCGTTTGTGCCGGAACTTACCCCCTTCGGCCGCCAAAGCCCGATTTTTTCCGGCATTGCGCAGTGGTTTATTCCACCGGGCGGCGGCCAGCCGTCGCGGGCACTGCCCGATCTGGATGGCTGCGTGGCCTTTGCTGGCCTGACGCCGTCCGGACAAAGTTTGCTTATTGACCCGAAGGAAAAGGTCAATGGTGCGCCAGCCATTGTGCTGGCCGTGGGACATTACGGCAAAGGGCGCTCCGCTGCGTTTGCGGCAGATACCACCTACCGATGGCAACTGGAATTGCGCACCATGGGTAACCGATCACCTTATCATCGGTTCTGGGGCCAGCTGATAAGATGGCTGGCGGGGCAGAGTAAAATTAAAACCGCATCGGGGCCGTCGGTCACTGCATTGATTCGCCGCCAGCGATACAGGCCGGGGCAGGTGGTTCGCCTGCGGGCGCAAGTGACGGATATGAGCGGCCAATCCACCCGTTTTGCCCACACCAAAGTGGTTGAAACGTTGCCTGATGGTAAAAGCCGATCGCTGTTCATGAATCCACAGCGGCACAACATCGGCATGTATAAACGCAATATTCGGCCCACGCTTCCCGGCAAATACACGCTGACCTTTTCTGCCACCAAAGGTGGCAAATTATTGGGCACGGATAAAACCGATATTTACGTTATGCCCCCGCAGACGGAGATGACCAAACTGGCTGCTGAGCCAGCCATCTTGAAGCGAATTGCCCGGCTTACCGGTGGCACCTTCAGCGAGTTGGATTCAATTGGGGCCTTGGGGCGACGGCTAAATGCGTCGTTGCCAAGGCAAAATCAAATTCGCCGGGTGTCGGTGCCGTTGTACGACAACACGCTGTGTTTCGTCCTGTTTATCACGGCGATCTCGGCAGAATGGCTGCTGCGCCGCAAGTGGCAGTTGCAATGACGCCCCACCGCAAAAGCGCAGATGGCGGCAAGTGACCCGCAGATGGAGACGCATTTGGGCGCACGCGTCCTGCCGGGTTAGAGCTTTCAACGGGTGACGCTTTACGCCACCGCCGAAGAGCCGAGAATCTCGTCCGAAAGTTGGGCCTCTTTGGCGATCTGAAGCCAGCGGTCGGGGATGCTGGTCAGGCCCGCAGGGTTGGCAAGCTGGTCTTCAAATTCTACGCCATAACGGTAGCCACCCATGGGCATCTTGCGGCAGAAGCATACGCGGCTTAGCACCAGCATACCGCCCCCTTCTTTGTACGGAACGCTGATGACGAGCCGTTCATTCTTATACAAACGGCGCACAGAGACAAAACCAATACCCCGCAGGGAAACATCTTCGGTTTCCACCTTGAATTTTTTGGGACGGTTAAGCCCCTCTCGCGGCAGGCGTTTAACCCAAAGGCTGGCTCCCACGTTTTTGCGATTATGCCGACGAATGACCCCGTCGCTCTTCATATCATGTAAAACCGAGAGGATAAGTTCGCGTTCAATTTCCGACATTTAAGCGGCGCTCCGATATTTCCAATTAGAAACAGACCCTCCGCTCCGCCGGGCGACGGCGCGTAGGATCACCTCCGTACCAGTAACTGTTATCGAACCTCAGCCCAGCGGAAGTTTACGCAAATTACCAATATTGACATTTGCGTAAATTAACCTCGCGCCGAGGCTAATTAATTACACATAAACACATATTTTATAAAACTTTACAGCCAAACATTTCTCCATCCATCAAACCACTCTGCGCCATCAATTTTATCACAGTTGGCGCCCAATCGCACTCAGACACCTTCCCTTGCCACGCGTTGAAGCTGGTGCTGCACCCATGGGCATATCTCACCTTACACGCAGTGACGCGCCACTTCACCCGAGCGTGTCGCCGATGGATTGTCGATTCGTTCTGCAGAGCAATGACGCTGCTTACGGTATCCGCGCGATCTGCTGCGCGTGCCACTGCGACGTCAACTATTGGTGATGTGTCTGCCGTCTGATGCTTGCCACGAATGGCAGCGTCTTTACAATTGCATCAGCACACCGTTGGCGGGCGTGCCGCGGGTGGATGTGCACGCTGGGAGTTTGGTATCGACGGGCCGACATTTTTTCTGTGTGCCGCAGAGCATAGCGGCGATGCACTGGGAGCACCGCTGATAGAAGCCTTGCGCAGCAGTTTTCCTAAGGCACGTTTTATTGGCGTGGGGGGGCCGAAAATGGCCAAGGCTGGCTGCCGCCTGCTATCTGACCCTACCCGTCATTCGGCGATGCTGCTTGGTGCCCTGAACCAATTTGGTCATTGGTTGCGGCTGCTTAGGGAAATACGCGCACAACTGGCGGCGGAACGGCCGGCGGTGGTCATACCGATTGACTCATCCACCATCAATTTGCGGGTGGCAAGAGCGGCAAAGGATTTAAAAATCCCGGTGTGCTATTACGTAGCGCCGCAAGTGTGGGCATCGCGGCCGTGGCGTGTAAATAAGGTGCGGGTACGCACCGATACACTCTGTTGCCTGTTTCCGTTTGAGGAAGAATATTTTCGCCAGCGCGGTGTCAATGCCGTCTATGTGGGACACCCGATTTTTGAAGACAAGCCCAAAAGCGATGCCCCGACACCGCCACTTCCAACAGGTAACATGAAAATTGCCCTGTTTCCCGGCTCGAGACGGTCAGAAGTGGAGGCCAACTTACCTGTCATGTTGCGCAGCGTTATCGTGGCGCAGGGGCGGCATGCGGGAACGGTCTTCGCAGCCGCAGCGGCAGATTCAGAGCGGATGTGGCAAATTCGGCAGGAAGCCCGCAAGGCATCCGTTAAAATCGATATCCGGACCGGCTGCGCCGATGAAATCATCCGCTGGGCGGATCTGGTTTTGACGGTCAGCGGCACGGCCACGCTGCAAATTGCCCGCTATCATAAGCCGATGATTATTCTTTATGCTCTGGCTGGATGGAAATGGAATTTAGTCGGGCGGTATCTCATTCTGACCAAATATATGTCGCTGGTAAACATATTGGCCAACCGGGAACTGGTACCGGAATTTATGCCCTTTTATGGCTCGCCGGAACCGGTGGCCAACCGCCTGCTGGATTTAATGGCCCATGCCAATCAGCGCGAGGAAATTTCGCGGCAACTGGCGGAACTGACCGCCCCGTTGTTTGCGTTCGCCAAAGCACGCTCACCATCCAAACGCGTGGTAGATGAGATACGCAAGCTTATGCCCGGGCAGGCCGCTACCGCGTGAATGGATGGCGCAGCCAGCACATGAATGTTACCGCAGAAGGATTGATCAATTAATGGATATCAGGTTTTATAACACTCTGCACCACAAACTGGACACCTTTGCCACAACCGCCGAAACCACCCCACCGGACAAGACATTGTTCGGCACCACCTGTCGCATTTATTCCTGCGGGCCGACGGTTTACGACTATGCCCACATTGGCAATTTTCGGGCGTTTGTTTTTGCCGATGTGCTGTGCCGCTACCTGGAACTTTGCGGTGCCGAAGTTTTGCAGGTGATGAACATGACCGATGTTGGCCACATGACCGAAGACGACCGGGCGGACGGCGGCGGGCAGGATAAGCTGGCGCTGGCGGTGGAAAAGATGAAAGCGTCTAAAAAAGCCGGCCAGGCCCCGGTGGATAACCCGGGTGACCCGTTCCAGGTGGCGGATTACTTCGCCCGGGCTTTTCTGGACGATGCCCGCGCCATGCGTCTGCGGGTGCTGCAGCGTTATGATGCCGCCGCAGAAGCGGACCGCGAAAAGATCATGCCCCGGCCGACGCGGCATATCAGCGAATTTATTAAAATGATTGAAGCACTTATTGCCCAGGGGCATGCGTATGTCGGTTCCGATGGCGTGGTTTATTACGATATTAACAGCTTTCCGGAATACGGGCGCTTGTCGGGTAATTCGATTGACCGCCTGAGCCATGGGGCCGGGGGCCGCACGGCGCAGCAGGCTGCCAAACGCCACCCGGCCGATTTCTTTTTATGGAAGCCGGATTCCAACCATATCATGCGATGGCCCAGCCCCTGGGGCGAAGGTTATCCCGGCTGGCATATTGAATGCAGCGCCATGGCGATGGATATCCTTGGCAGCACGCTGGATATCCACACCGGGGGTGAGGATAATATTTTTCCCCACCACGAATGTGAAATTGCCCAGTCGCAGGCGTGCTCGGGCAAACCCTTCGCCCGTTTCTGGATGCACACCCGGCATTTAATGGTGGATGGGGAAAAAATGTCAAAATCCAAGGGGAATTTTTACACCATCCGCGATTTGATCCAGCAGGGCTACGACCCGCTGGCCATTCGTTATGCCTTGCTTGCCACGCGGTACAGAGAATCAATGAATTTCAGTCTTTCAGCCCTGCGCGATGCGGCTGTAGCCGTTGAATCGCTTCGCGATCTGGCGCAGCGTTCAGGGCAACGCATCGATGCTCAACAGCCGGGCATACCAGAATCGCCCGTCATACAAAAACCCGAGACAGATACCCTGCGTGATTTCGTCGCAGAACTGGGAAATGATCTTAACATGGCCGGAGCGCTGGGTCGGCTCTTTGCGTGGTCAGCAGAAGTGGGCCGGATGAAACAAATTCCCGCTGATCGGGCACCATCCATTAATTCCCTGTTGCAAAAAGTCGATCGGGTGCTGGATGTTATCTTTGCGCCGCTGCATCCGCTAAGCTCCGAAACAGTTCTCAAGATCGATGCTTTGATGCAGGATAGGTCGGCTGCGCGGCGCAACAAAGACTTTGCCCGCAGCGATCAGTTGCGATCAGAAATTGAATCGCTTGGTGCCCAAGTGCACGATTCACCCAGCGGAAGCACCTGGCGAAGGCGGCTTGCCCCCGCTAAGTGAAACCGGCGACACGCAAATGCCACGGCCAGCCTCAGCGGCCACATCAACACGGTGTGTCGCCGCCGATGGGCAAAACCCTTGGCGGGCTGCATCCAAATATTTTCTAGGATGTTGCCTCGGCGAAAAGCCCCTCGTCAGAACCCCGCAGCACCGCGGTGCGCCGCGGCACGCGAACCTTGCCCTTGGCCGTGGCCGGTGCGGACGTCAATGGTGATTCAGAACCGAGCAGCGGCTCGCCGACGTGCGTTTCGCCAAGGCGGGCGTCGATCCGTTTGGCGTATTCGGGCGAGAGTTCAAAACCGATAAAGCGACGGCCGAGCTTTTTAGCCGTAACCAGGGTGGAACCGCTGCCCCCGAATGGATCGACAACCAGTTCCCCCTCGTTTGAGCACACCCGGATAATGCGACCAAGAATTTGCTCCGGCATCTGGCAGCCATGCCAGCCAGCTCGCTCTCTGAATGTGCCGCAAACCCGCGGTACATACCACAGATCGTCTTCGGGCTTAAAAGCCTGGGAAGCATCCTGCGGACGAAGAATCCAGGTGTCATCCGGCAGACGCCCTGCGGGGTCGGCGCGGCTGTCGCCATATACCAATGTTCGCGCCGACGGGACCCGAATTTGAGAGCTATTAAAAGTAAACGACTTGGGGTTTTTCACAAAGTGAAACAAATGCGTGTGACTGCGGGCAAATTTGTTTTTGCAATGAACACCAAACGTGTAATACCACAACACCCAACTGCGGCAGGTGAAACCCAGTTCGCGCTGAAAAAGAATTTTTAATTCGGCCGCAAAATCATCACCAATCGCCAGCCAGAAGGTGCCGTCGGGCTTCAGCGCCCGGCGTACGCCAGCGCCCCATTGCCGCGCCCAATCCAGATATTCATCGGCCGCTTTTTTATCTTCGTAAACATCATACTTGTAGCCAATATTAAATGGCGGATCCGCAAATACCAGATCTACGCTGCCTTCCGGCAATTCTGCCAGCCCCGCAACACAATCGCGCTGATAAATTTTGTTTTCATCCATGATTTACACGCACCCAAAAACCGAATCATTTTGTCGGCACACCAGCAGCCCCTTCACCGGCAAGAACGCAGGCGACGGTTAACCGCCTGCTTCATACTACCCAGATGTTGTACCGCATGTCCAGCCACCACTGGCGGGTGTGGCAATTTTTTGGGGCGGGGCTTTGTAGAATAAGGTGATAGCGGCCGAGTGGCTGCGATGTTTTAACTGGGCCATGGATGACCCAAGGAGCACAGCTATGGAAAGGCTATCGAAGGTGTCGAAGGAAGCGTATGTGGAGCAGATGCGTGAGGCGACGGAGACGATGCTTCACGGTGTGATAGGGGCGGTGAATCGGGCCCGCGACGGTGCGTGGATCAATGAGAGTGAAATGCAGGTTCGCGATTTACTGGCGGACTATAGACGCAAGGCCTACGAGACGGCCATTGAGATGAGAACGGATGCGTCGGAAGCCGCTTTTTCCCCCGGTAGACAGAAAGACGGGACGACGGCTGCACAAGAAGGCTCGGTGTTGCCGAAGCACCGCGACGGCTAACGGCCGTGTGGAGATTATTCGTCAGCGTTGGCAGATCAAGGGGGGCAGGAGCGTGACTCCGTCGGATGTTTGGATCGACCAGGCGGAAGCGACGGTCAGCCTGGGATTGCGGGAATTGTGCTGTCGTCAGAATGCCGATGCCCGCAGTTTTGACAAGGCGGCGGAGAATTTGGCGAGGATTGGGCAGGTTCGCGTGAGTGGGGAGTTATTGCGTCAGGTGGTGGAAGCTGAGGGGAAGCGGGCGTTGGCGGCGGCATCATCGAATAAGCTTGTTCCGGTCTGGACGGCAAAGGATTGCCGGACCCCAACACCCGATGGACCCGAGGTGACGCGTATTTATGTGAGTGCCGATGCGTACATGGTTCCGTTGGTAACGGATGAGGAGAAGCAGAGTCGTCGGCGTCGGGTGTGTGTGAGGCGTCAGAAGCGTGGCAAAAAGGCTTGTCCCCTTGGGCGTAGGAAGCAAGGGGCTGATCAACGATGGAAGGAGATCAAGGCGGTCACGTTTTACAGCCAGGATGTGAAACACCGGCAGACGTCGTTGACGGGTGGCAACTGCGAAGCGTTGGGCCGACTGATGCGGCGTGACGCGGAGAATCTGGGGTTCCACCGGGCGAAGGAGCGTGTGGGTAATGTGGACGGGGGGACATGGATCATGCGGCAGTTCGACAAGCAGTTGGACACCAGCGCGGTGGGATTGGATTTTTATCATCTAAGCCAGAACCTGCATAAGACCAGAACGCTGGTGTTCGGGGAGAAAAGCAAGGCCGGTGACAAATGGGCTGATACCGTGTTGCACCATGTTAAGCATGAAGGATACCCGAGGCTGTGGGAGGATTTATTGGAATTGCGTAAGACCACGCGTGGCAGCAAACGCAAGGAGGTGGATCGGATGATCAGCTACGCATCGGATCGGCGTGAGATGATTCGATATCCTGAGTTCATCGCCAAAGGGTGGCAGATTGGCAGCGGCCCGATGGAGAGCCAGTGCCGCGTGTTGTCGGATCGCGTGCGCGGCTCGGGCATGCGGTGGGATGCGAACAACGCGGAGGCGGTCATGGCACTGGAAGCGATGGAACAGAGCAATCAGTGGCCAGCGTATTGGAAAGCAGCCATCAGCAATACTTAGAACCACGCCCCAAAAAATTGCCACACCCACAGCAGGCGGGGTATTTCACTATCATTGAAAATGCGGTATCATCACGCATCGGTCGTGAATATGCACTCCGGCCGGCTCTTTTATGTCGGCTTCATCAGCGCCAGGTGACTATGGAAAGGTAACACATGCGAACGATGCCCCAGCAAGTAATGTGCATGGTCATTGCCATGATGGCCGGCCTGCTATTGGCAGCCGTCCCGGCAGCCACCGCCCAGCCACTGAAGATTTATATCCTGGCCGGGCAGTCAAATATGCAGGGACATGTAAATGTTTCCACCTTTCCGTACATGGAGACTGATCCCAAAACGGCGGCCATCCTTAAGGAAATGCTAGGCGCCAACGGCCGCCCCAAAGTTTGCCGCCATGTGTGGATTTCATCCATCGGATGCGCCGGCAATGACACCACTGAACAAAAGGGCAGACTGACCGTCGGGTTTGGTGCATCACGGCAGGACATCGGACCAGAATTTACTTTTGGCATTTATATTGAAAAATTACTTGGCGGCCCTATTTTAATCATCAAAACGTCGTGGGGCGGCAAAAGTCTCAATACTGATTTCCGTCCGCCCAGTGCCGGGCCGTACGTGTGGAACCGCCGCGTCCTTGCCCAGTTGAAACGGCAGGGCAAAAATATACGAAAGCTTGAGGCTCAAAAGATCAAAGCCACCGGTGTTTATTACCGCCTGATGATCCAGCATGTCCGCCAGGTGCTGGCAAACATCCGGCGAGTCGATCCGCAATATGACCCCAAACAAGGGTACGAACTGGCCGGCTTCGTCTGGTTTCAGGGGTGGAACGACGCCGTGGATCATTGGACTTATCCCCACGTGAACCGGCCCGATGGCTACGCCCTATATAGTAAACTGATGGCCATGTTCATTCGCGACGTACGCAAAGACCTTGCGGCACCGCATCTGCCCTTCGTCATCGGTGAAATGGGCGTCGGCGGCCTGAAACATATCAGAAAGCCGACTACCTACTTCCGCCAGGCCGAAGCCGCGCCGTCCTTGCTTCCGGAATTTAGGGGTAACGTGGTGGCAGTGCCGACGGCGCAGTTCTGGGATTATAAACTCGACGCGCTTTTTCATCGGTATCAAAGCCTCTGGCCCAAGGTCAACGCCGAAGCTGCCGCAGAACATGACACCTCGTGGAACAACAAACTAAAATTAATGAATGAAAATTTTACGCCCCAGGAATTACAAGATTTGAAAGGAATCTCGGCTTTTGGTTTTCATTACCTCGGTGCGGCCAAGATCATGGCCCCCATCGGCAAGGAGTTTGCTGAGGCCATGGCGAAACTTGATCAGCGAGCTTGGAGCCATAAGACGATCCAAGTCATTCGGGGCAAGAAATAACCAGGCCTGCAGTCGGCCCCTTTACAGGCCGGCCTCGGTGGGTGCGACTGGAGCGCGGATGTGATCAGTTATAAGATCGCAGTAACATTCAGGTGGATTTACCGTTGCACGCCAAACACGCCTGCAACCCCACCAAGTGGGCCTTGTGCCTGCGCTTTGCGCCAGCGTACGAACGGCTGGCATGTTTGCCGACCATTCATCAACATCACGATGAAAAGACCTGCCATGCGACATACCATGCGACATGTAAGCTTCGCCATCACGGCTTTGGTTATCCTTTTCCCCGTCTCGCTTGATCTGCCTTGCATCGAGGCATCGCTACCTACCGCCCCTGCCGAAGGTCATCGTTCACGTCTGGTTATATGGTCTAAAACCCCCGCCAAATCTTGGAGGTCCAATGCCTACCCCATCGGTAATGGTCGCATTGGAGCAATGATCTTCGGTCATGTCAAAAATGACGACATTCAATTCAACGAGGATAGTCTCTGGAGCGGCGGTCCGGGTGCATCAAAAAAGTACAACGGCGGAAATCCGCCGGGCGGTGCAGCCCATATCAAGGCTGTGCAGCAGGCAATCCTGCATCACCATGTGCCGCTAAAGACCCTTGAACATTATTTTCAAGGTAGTCCGGGTTACTACGGGTCGTATCAGGCATTTGGGGATATCACCGTTAAAAGCCGCTATCCATCAGGCCCTGTCAGTCATTACCGCCGGGAGTTGAACTTAAACACGGCTCTGGACCAGGTGCGTTTTCAGATTGGAGGCATCCGGTTTCGGCGTGCCTATTTCTGCAGCTATCCCGATCAGGTATTTGTGGGGCGCTACACCGCCAGCCGTGCCCATGCTTTGACCATGACCATTGGAATTAAGTCGCCACATAAACAATGCTCAATTCAAGCCAAAGGATCTCAACTGCTGCTGAGCGGCCACATTTCTGATAACCACATGGGATTTCAGGCGGTGCTGCTGGTCAGGGCCACAGGGGGCACCTTAACCGATGATGGTAGCACCTTGCACATTGCCGGTGCGACAACGGTGACGCTGATACTTTCGGCGGCCACATCGTATCTTGATAAGTTTCCCACCTATACCGGCAACGATTATCGCGCATTCAATCGGCAGGTAATATCAAAGGCATTGGCCAAACCGTATGCCGCACTTTTATCTGCACATGAGCAAGATTATCGCAGTCTCTTTGACCGCGTGTCGTTGCATCTGGCCGGCCCTGCTGTCGCAGATTCTCAAATGACCACTCGCCGTGAATTGCGAGCCTATTTCAAGGGCGTCAAGGATCCGCGTTTGCAGGCACTTATTTTTCAATACGGGCGTTATCTGCTTATCAGTTCTTCCCGTGCCGGTGGTCTGCCGGCCAATCTGCAGGGGATATGGAACAATTCTGACCGGCCACCATGGACCTGCGACTTTCATACGGATATCAACCTGGAAATGAATTACTGGCCGGCGGACACGACCAATCTTTCACCTTGCATGGCACCGCTGGTATCATTTATTTATCAACTTCAAAAGCCGGGCCACGTCACCGCCAAAACCGTCTATGGTGTGGGTGGCTGAACGTGTCATTCCATTGTCAATGCCTTTGGGTACACGGGGCCGGGTTGGGCGCTGGGCTGGGGCTTGTTTCCCGCTGCGGGGGCGTGGATATGCCAACCGATTTGGGAACAATACGCCTATACACTTAATACAAATTATCTCAAAACGCAGGCCTATCCCATTTTAAAAGGTGCCGCCCAATTTTGGGTAGACCATCTCATCCTCGATGCCAATGGGCACTACATTTCCTCGCCGGCCATATCACCCGAATGGGGGCCGATCAGTGAAGGTACCGCCTGCGATCAGGAACTGATATACAACCTCTTCACTCACACCATCGCCGCCAGTCGGGTGCTGCATGTCGACAAAGCCTTTCGCCACAGGCTGATCAGCATGCGTAAAAACCTGGCACCGCTCCGCATCGGAAAAGCCGGGCAGTTGCAGGAGTGGCGGGCAGATATTGATAAGCCCAGCACGTTCCGGCATTTATCGCCTCTTATTGGTTTGTACCCGGGAAGCGAAATATCGCCGCTGACCGCACCACACTACGCAGCTGCGGCAGAAACACTTCTCACTTGGCGAGGCCGAGGCACCACCGGCTGGTCATGGGTATGGCGGGCGTGCTGCTGGGCGGCATTTTATCAAGGCAACAAAGCCGAACAAATGCTTCGCGGAGGCATCATGTGGTGCTTTCGACCCAACCTGCTTGATAACGCCGGGCAGGGCTTCCAGATTGACGCCAATTTCGGTGCCACCGCAGCCATCAAAGCCATGCTTCTGCAGACGCGCACCGGGGTGATTCAATTTCTCCCAGCCCTGCCAGAAGATTGGAAGTCGGGCAGTGTGACGGGTTTGGTCGCCAAAGGCGATATCACCGTAGGTGAATCGTGGGGGCAGGGTAACTTGCCGCAGGCCACGCTGAACCCGCGCTACAACATTGCGGCGCCGCTATCGCCGCCGCCCGGAATGCGCATCAAAAACGTCCGCAGCGCGTCTGGCAAACAATGCGCATGGCACACGGTTTCTCACGGCATCGTGCTGGCAAACCTGATGGCACATCACCTTTACACCGTGACGTTTGCCGCAGCCGCAACCAAACCGTAATGGCCTGCGAAGATGGGCCGCTCCATTCCGTTACCCCTTGCCCATCCGCAGTGCCCTTGGTGACGTCGTGGTGAATCGGCACGGTGCCGGTCTGCGGCGAGGCCGGGTCACCCGCGCGAGGCAACATCGGGCAAGCCCGACGCCATGTAAGGGGCGGGCGCACAATTTCTGTGGGCTGCCGCAAATTACTCTCGCGCCCAATGGTACTTTGCAGGGCGTATGCTTGGCACGGAATTCGGGTAATTAAAACCGGTAACCGCGCGATCATCGTCGCGAACCACCGGCAAGCCGGTGGCTATTTGACGGCCGCGATTGCGGGCAACCATCGTGCAACCGGTCACGGTGGGCTACGCCCGCACATTGGGGAAGCGCTTTTCGGGCAACTTTCAGACTGCCGCGGGATGGGGGCTGGCGGATGCTGATCGGACTTCCTGATGAAACGCCTCGGTAAGAGCACGAGTGACCGGTCCGACGTAACCGTTGCCGATGGCACGGCGATCGATGCTGGTAACCGGCACGATTTCGGCACCGGTGCCCGTCAAAAAGCATTCATCAGCGGTGTAAAGGTCATGGCGGGTTAAATTGACCTGCCGCACTTGAATTTCATTTTTGGCGGCCAGTTCAATGACTGTTCCGCGGGTAATGCCCAAAAGGATTCCGCTTTCTTCGGGTGGCGTAAAAAGAACGCCATCGCGAACAATAAAAATATTATCGGCAGTACATTCGCATACATAGCCAAATTGGTTAAGCATGACGGCTTCCGATACGCCAGCATCAATGGCTTCCCATTTGGCCATGATGTTGTTGAGGTAATTAAGGCTTTTAATTTTGGGCGATAGCGCCGCCGGGCTGGTGCGGATGGTGCTGGCGGTAATGATGGCCATGCCAGTGCGGTAGGTTTCTTCCGAATACATTTTGATGAGGTCGGCAATAATCACCACGGTGGGTTTGGCACAATTTAAGGGGGAGATGCCCAGCGCCCCGACTCCGCGTGTGACGACCAGGCGGATGTAACTGTCGCTGAGATTGTTGGCGGCCGTGGTCTGCAGGATGGCCTGAGCCAATTCGTCGCGGGTGTAAGGGATGGGCAGGCGAATGGATTTGGCGGAATCAAAAAGGCGGCGCAGGTGTTCATCCAATTTGAACACTCGCCCGGCATACTGCCGAAGCCCTTCAAAAACTCCATCACCGTAGAGCACGCCGTGATCAAAGACATTGATGGATGCCTGCTGTGAATCAACCAATTTGCCATCTAACCAAATCCGCTTAGCCATATCTTTCGCGTTCCTGCTGACAACCTCAAAGCCATAGTATGATAATGGTGGTACGGGCGAGCGGCAAAGGATTGTGAAACCCTTGCGGAGCTTTCGGGCGGACTATGCCGATTACAACGGTTTTAACGATCATAATGGGCATATTGGCCATTGGGCTGGCGGCGCTGGCGGCCAGCCTGATTGTGGATGAACGGCGGCGGCGGCGCGATTTGCGGGCATTGCGAAAGTTTGCTCAGGCGTGGGCTGCCGGCACCGGGACGGATGCGGTGGTTTTGCGCCGCTGGGCCGACACCGACCTGCGCGAAATTTACGATCTTTTCGCCGGCGTGACCAAGCAGCGTGAAAAGGCCCGGCACGACACCGAATTGCGTGCCAGGCTTTTAGACGCCACACTGGAACATTTCGATCAACCGGTGGCCATTGTGGACGCGGAAGATCGGGTGATCCGGTGTAATTCGCGCTTGGCGGCGTGGATGAGGGATATCGGTCACAAATTCAGTATACCCCAGGCTGGTGACGGCCACCCAGCGGCTTCGGATGGGAAAACGTCGGCGGGTTTGCCCGGGGGAGAAAATCTCGAGGGAGAGTACCTGGGCGGTTTTTTTCGTGATACGGGTGTTAACGAGCTGATACGCACCACCCGCGACACCGGACTTGGCTGCACGCGGCATATCAAGGTGACGGTCGATGGCCGGTTGCGGTCAGTAGAAGTACTGGCGTCAAACGTGACGGCAGGCGAGGCAGGTACGCCGGTCATATTAACTTTCCGCGACCAGACCGAGTGGATTGCCAGCACGCAGATGAAGGCAGATTTTTCTGCCAATGCGAGCCATGAATTACGAACACCGCTGGCCAGTATTCGCGCTGCGGTTGAAACCGTGCTGGATGCGGGCACCGACGACCAGGCAACGGTCAAGCGATGCATGGATATTATTTCCGGGCACGTGTCGAGAATGCAATTGCTGGTGCAGGATCTGCTTGATCTTTCGCGGACGGAAGACCCCAATGCGTTGGTACGGACGGATGTAATCAAGCTGGCTGAACTGCAAAATGTGCTGACGCAGATTTTTGGTGCCATTGCCGCCCAGAAGAACATTGAACTGCGGTTTGATATTGCGTCCGACGCGGGCGTGATGCGGGGCGACGAGCGGTTGATATTGCTGACGCTGAAAAACCTGGTGGACAACAGTATCAAATTTACCAGCCAGGGGAGCGTGATTGTGCGTTCCTACCGACAGATGCGGGCCAGCGCCGGCCTGCGGGCGCAGCCGCTGCGCACGGGCGCAGTTGGCGGTGTCAATGATCGTGAGGAATTTTTGATTCTAGAGGTCAAAGACACCGGCTGCGGGATACCACCGGAAGACCGCCAACGGGTTTTTGAGCGCTTCTACACAGTCAACCGCAGCCGCGGCGGGGCTGATCGTGGCACGGGCCTCGGATTGGCCATTGTGAAACATGCGGTGGCGGCCATGGGCGGCGTAGTAGAACTGGAAAGCCAGGTCAATGTGGGCACCACGATGAGGTGCGTGTGGCCGATGAGCCGGGTGGTGGCGGGCAAGGCAGAAGCGCCCAGATTACCGGTGTCGTAATTGATGGCCTCATGGGCCGGGATTGATGCAGCATGGCCGGGTGGAATGCCGCGATGTCTTTCGATGAATCAAGGGAATTTTAATGGAAGCGTCTGAAACCGGAAACGCCGCCACTTGCAAGCTGGCCGGCTCCTCGCATGATTCTGTCGTCTTGATTGGATTTCGCGGCAGCGGCAAAAGCACGGTGGGGCGGATACTGGCAGAAGCACTTGGGCTTGAATTGGCAGACACGGATTTGATGGTGACCAGTGCAGCGGGTCTTACCATCAGGGAGATTTTTGATCGTGGTGGTGAAGCACTTTTCCGACAGCTTGAGAAACAGGCGGTTAAGCAGGCGGCCACAAAACCTCATGCGGTTATAAGTGTTGGAGGTGGGGCCATATTGGACGCGGAAAATACTAAAATGTTGAAGGCGTGCGGCACGGTGATCTGGCTGGACGCGCCGGCTCAGGTGCTTTGGGAAAGAATCAGTGCGGATTGTGCGTCGAGTGCTTCGCGACCCAATCTTACGTCATCCGGCGGCCTGACCGAGGTGGAGGCACTGCTTGCCAGGCGAAAAGGTCTTTATGCCGCGGCTGCGGACATCATCGTGCCTGCCGACGGCAACCAGAACGATACGGCGCAGCGCATTATGGCTATATTGCGAAAGCGAAAAGGAAGCACACCAGAATAAAAACAGCGTCCGAGAGGGCGTTCCCTACCGGACGCTTCACTTGTTGGCCATTAACCGCCATGGTTTGGGTGATGGTGACGGACAAACATGATGGCCGCCTTACACTGCATCAAAGCCTCGCGGGTTGCCCGCAGGGCCGCCACACGATGGCCGCCATACTCCTTTTCGCCATACCTGAGTACTTTGGCGGCTCTTGCCAGATGCCGTGCCGCCAGCACGATTCGGTGAATATCCTTACGCTTGTCCGCCATCATGGGAACCGGGGCGACCGGCACCGTAATGGCCTGGGCGGAGGTTGATCGCCCGTTGAAACTTGCCCCGGCCACAAATCCGACACCCACAGCCGCCGTAAGTGCCACCACCACGAGAGGTTTCCTGAGAGTAAACATTCCTTAACTCCTTACACACATCGGAAAGCCCACCAACCGCACGGTTGATGTAAACCTGCCGCCAAATATCCTGCTGATAATTGAATCCCCACGTCAACGGCCCCTAATTACACCCCGAAACCGGACGCCCTGCAATGGCCCGTTTAATAACCCTGCTGTGTCCAACGCCCCGCTGCAGATTTTGTTACACCTTCCGCATGTATCCATGCATATCAGCAGGTGCCCTCAAATGATTGGCCATCTGGGGGCGATGCGTGCACGCAGGCCCTGCTGCACCAAAAGCCGCAGCGGTCAGCTTGTCAACGGTATTGGTGAATTGTCGGCAAGAATGAAAAACATGCCAACGGAACGCAACCGGAGGCGGCCCAAGCCGTTAGACTTTTGGTTGAATCGGGTGGATTTCATGACGGTTGTACCAAATCCAGAGATGCCTGCTCGCAGCGTATCATCGGTCGGACGCACGGGCCTGCTGCTGCTTGGCGTCGTCATTATTGCATATGGTACCTTGCTGGCGGTGTTTTTTGTTCCTGCCCATCCGGGGGTGGATCAAAATGGATACATGACCACCGGGCAAGAATTGGTTCAACACGGGCGGCTTTATTTTGTGCCGCGTAATCCCTACCAGTTTATCGGTAACATGATGGTGCAACTGCCGAATGGACGTGTCTACGCCAAATACCCTCCCGGCGTGGGCATTCTGGCGGCACTGGCATGGAAAATTGGCGGGCGATACGCCATCTATGCGGTTGACCCGCTTTGCATTTTGTGCGGCCTGGTTGCAGCGTATTTATTATTCCGCCAGCTTGTCGATGATTTTTTGGCCATCATCGGTGTGTTGTTACTGGCGGTTAACCCCGTCATTCTGCAGTTTGCCGATGACGCCAATTCACACGGTGCGGCATTCGGTTTTACAACCGTCGGATTTTGCCTGCTGATGATCTGGTTGCAACGCGGTGGCTGGCGCTGGGCGATGGCGGCTGGCCTGGTACTTGGGTGTTGCCCCTACATGCGCTATACCGAAGCGCTGTGGTGTATCCCTTTGCTGCTGGCCATATTCATCGCACGCGTCAAAGACAGGCGGCCATGGCCCCAAATAGGAATTCTTGCAGCCGCCTATGCTTTCCCCATTATCATCCTGCTGGTCATCAACTGGATCAGCTTCGGCTATCCGTGGCGAACGGGCTATTGGTATTGCGGCGAGCAGACGGGGTTCAGTTGGCGGTACCTGGCCGCGGGTGATCAGACATCGAATTATCAGGGCAACTGGGTCACCGCTCTGGGGCAGTTTGAAAACTATGGCCTATTTCTTGTTTTTCCACTGGTCGGACTTGGTCTGGTTAAATTACTGCTTGAAAAGCGCCGGTGGGGCATAGTACTGGCAGCATGGATCATTCCCAGTGCCGCCGTCTATCTGTTGTATTACTGGGCACCCAGCCGGCTTGACACGGTCGCATATTTGCGATTTTTCATCGATATCATGCCGGCCATGATCCTTTGCGCACTGTGGTGCCTGCAAGACCTGTTCCGTAATGCCATGCTTGCACGATCGCTGGCTGTTGGTTTCATGTCGGCGTTGATCGGGGCATATTGCCTGACCAGCACGGCACCGGCATTGGAACAAATGTACGCTGCCAAAGCCAATCTTTTTACCACCGTACGAGTGCTGCGACAACACGCTCGGCCGAAGTCTGTGATTTTTGCCGATGCCAATGTCTGTAATTATCTCGGCAGCATCACGGCATATCGATTGTACAATCTGCAGATCTTTACGCCGCAATTTTTCCAAAGATGCCTGCGGCTTTCCAAGGCACCCGGCCCGCACCCTTTGCAAATGGGACGTATCAGGGAATATATTAAACTTTTTGGACGGCGGCTGGCACCTGGACGCGAGGTACCGCTGCAGCTGGCGCAGTTTCACAAGATTGAATTGTCCATCATTCGGCAGGCCGAGGCGAAACGCCAAACCACCTATTATATCTTACCCGATGGCCACACCTGGCCGGCAATCCCCGACAGCCCTGACATTAAGGTAACCAAGTTATCGGTCTGGCAGGAGATTTTTCTCAATCCGCGACGCTTTGCCAAACGCTTTGGCCGTCGGCAAAGAGGGGCGGCGCAAACTCTTGCCATGGCTCTTTATCGGGTCACCATTACCCCAAAGAAGCTGCTTGCTGATGAACCGGCCATGGCGGGAAAACGGATGTATGGCTCGGCACCGCGGACGCGCCGACCTATGCGATAGAACGCCCCAGAATAAATACGGCTCTCAACAATTGAATGAGGAGCCAGCTTTTATCGGTTTGACTGAACACTTTCGGTAAGCACGTCAAGCCGCACCGATTGCCTACCGATATCAGAAAAGTCCGTGGCGCAAATGTGTGTGGTCACGGCGTCAGCAATTTGCGTTCTCCAATGATGATGTTACGGAGGATCAGGTGCAGAATATAAAGATGAAACAACGTGCGGATTCCTCGGTGATTCGCGGTCGAAGGACTTCTCAGATTGATATGCCGCTGATGATACCATTTGCCGAGACGCGTATTGCGCACCCAATTCAGATTACGTTTGACACACCCCAGCCTGAAGTGGCAGCGGCCGAGATTGCAGGTTTTGCCAACCCGGTTACGGCGTTCCCGATGCATGTGCGGCTTATGAATCTGGGCATGATTCTGCTGGCCTGCTCCATGCTGCTTATCGGCGGACTGTTTATGCCGGGCAGCCAGTTTGCCACCAGTTGGTGGCATGGCCACGGGGCAGGTTCTCCGGCAATTATTTTTTCGTCATTACTGAATCACTGGCAGATTGCGGCGGGAATTATTGGCATCCTGGTCGTACCTTTTCTGAACACCCATAATCGCGGTCGCCTGGCGCTGGCGCTGAGCCTGAGCCTTGGTGCTTTGCTGATTATCGCACTGCTTGAGCAGAAGACGGTCGGGGTGCCAGTGGTGCTGATGCCGCTATTCGGTTTAGCGGCCATGGTAATACTCAATGCGGTTCTTCGAGCCCGCACGCTGGAAACCAAGGTGGTTTGCCTTAAACATTGGCAGCTATTTGCCGGGCTGACATCCGCCGCTGTCTGGTCGCTGCCCGCCTATGAATCCATACACGGATTTGCCATGCGGGCGATACTGCAGACAGCGGGCGGCCCATATTTGACGACGGCTTTCGCCTCTGCCAGCATGGCTGGATTACTGGCCGGAGCATTGAGCGCGGTCGATGGGATTGATAAGTATTCGCCGCTGCGCAACATCACGGCCCGGTTTTTATCGTCCGCGGCCATCGTGGTGATGGGTGGGTGCGGGCTGGTTCTGGCAGCACGCATCGGGCACGTGTCGGCCGTCATGGAGGAAACCACGCGCTGGTTCGGTGTCGGGCTGGTCTGGCTGGACCTGGTGATCAACGGATGCCTGCTGATGGCGTGGTCAGGGCTAATTGAACGCTTCGGCCTGGTGGCGGTTAATCGCCAGGGGCTTCCCAGTCACTGCCACGATTAGACGCCTAGCACCCGACGCGGGCCGGCGCATCAGCAACCGCTGACATTCAGATATTCGGCGGCGGCGTGCACGACTCCCTCCAACGCTCCAGCATTAAATGGAGACTTCAAACCTGCGGACGAAAGCAACCGCAGGAATGGTGCGGATCCACCCTGCGAGCATAAATCCACATACTGCTGCACCGCTGACGCATAATCCAACTGCGACAATCGCCAGAACTGCAGAGCCACGCACTGAGCCAATGTATAGTCAATATAATAAAATGGAGACCGATAAATGTGCGACTGTGCCTGCCAGCGCGCGCCGGAAGCGGGGTAATCAAGGTCCCCCCACTTGCGCCAGGGCATGTACAGGTTTTCAAGTCGGTGCCAGGTGCGGTTGCGGTCCGCTGGCGACATGTCCGGGTGGTCGTATACCTCATGTTGAAAATGATCAACGCACACCCCGTAGGGCAAAAATTCCAGCGCGGCTTTCAAGTGCATCTTCCGGTACCGGTCGGCATGATCACCCATCAAACGTGATATCTCGGGATACGCCAGAAATTCCAGACTCATGGAATGAATTTCCGCGGCGTCCATCGTGGGCCAGAAATAATCTGATATCGGCTGAAACCGGCTCTGATAGTTTTGAAATGCGTGCCCCATTTCGTGGGTAAATACGTCAATATCGTGATGCGTTCCATTAAAGTTGGCAAAAATGAACGGCATACCCACCTTGGGAAACGATGTACAGAAGCCGCCCCCCGCCTTTCCGGGTCGATTGTCCAAGTCCATAAATCCACCTGCCTGCATCAGGCGGTACAGGTCGGCTAGCAGCGGGTGGATGCGGTCAAACATCCCTTGCGCTGCTTCGGTCAGGTAATGCTGATCGCCAGCGGGTACGGGGTTGCCGGCGGGATCGATCATCGGCTCATCCCACGCATAAAGTTCGTCGAGTTGATTTTCCCGCTTCCGCTGCTCCATCAGGCGGGCTACCAGCGGTGTGACATGTTGAAGCACTGCCTTGCGGTAGGTTTCCACTTCCGCGGGGCCATAGTCGGTGCGGCGCATTCGGCGATAGCCAAGGGAGGTAAAGACCGCGTCGCCCAGCACCTGGGCCATCTTGCTTCGCAGTTTGACAAGCCGATCGTACAAATCGTCAAGTTCATCGGCATGAGTTTGAAAAAATTTCCACATGACGCTCGCCGCGTCGTGGCGTGTATGCCGGTCAGGATTTTGCAGAAATGGTTGAAGGCCAGCCAGATTAAATTCGCGTCCCTGAAAGGGAATCCTGGCACTGGCAAGCAACTGCGTATAACGAGATTCCAGCCCCGCTTCCGCTTCAAGATCGGCGGCGATGGTTGGATCAAAAGTGGTGATGTCAACGCGCCAAAGTCCCTTGAGGTGCGGTGGTAGCGCATGGTCGCTCTCGGGGGCGTGGGCATCCAGCAGTCGGCGTTTCATCTTGGTTTCAAAATCGGCCACCACCGGTCCCAACTGATCGGCGTATTCACGCTCCGCCTGGTAGACGGCATTGGTCGTATCCTGAGAAAAATGCAATTGCGTCAGCGAAAACCAGGTGTCAATTTCGCGCCGCAACCTTTCCCATTGTTGTATCGCTTTGGGCACGGCCGCATGATCAAGCATCGCGAAAAGCTCGGCGTAATCTGCCGCCAGACCCTCGCGTGTGGGACGCTGGGCGGTTATATCTGAAAATCGCATGAATGCTCCAGACTAAAATAAATTCACTAAACCTGCATCAGATGGGCAATATAAAGCCAACTTTCATGGCTGTCGTGCTGATCGTCTGCATCAACCGGGCGTAGCAGATGGCAATTGTTGCAAGGTGTCATATGCACGCCAGGCCGATGACACCAGGCAGGCCAACACCGCGTGCAGCCGCAGGATGGCACACATCAGGAGCCCAGCGGATCGGCACCCATGTATCCCTGCAAATTGCGAAGGTAATCATCGCTTTGTACCCGTGCCAACTGCTTTTGTGCCACCGCCAGGCGGTACTGAATCTGAAGCCGCGACTGAGCCCGGGGGTCGGGGTGATCTTCGATCCAGCGCTTCACATACGCCACATTGCGCTGCCAGAGAGCCGCATCACGTTTTTGCCGCGTTTGCAGACGCCGCATGTACCAGTCGCTGGCAAGCAGATAGTCGCGCGTAAACATGCGCCGAATATCCGGGTGATGCACGTCCAATCCGTTATAGTGTCCATCGGCCATGATCGACAGCAGCGCTTGAAGTGGAGGGCACGCCTGCTGATAGCTGCCGTCGGCAAAATATCCTTTAGCCACGCGCTGCTGGGTTTCGACAATATTCATGATACCGTCGACGTATTCGGCCATGCCCTGCGACTCGGGTGCCAGCATGGTGCGATCAAACACGCGGGCGGGATTGTCAAAAATGCGCCCTAAAAACGTTCGGACAAAATTGTAGTTGATGCGATAGCCGAGGCGGCTGGCAGGAATTCTGCGTCCTTCATAATCAAAATCTTCCAGGCGATCCATGTAGCCGTTGGCGATCAGGAATCTGGGATCCCGCTCCTGCCGGGTCAGTCGGCACCAGAGTTCCGGCACCAGCAGGCTGATGTCATGATCCACGCGAACATGAGGCCCGATGAAACCGGCCGCCGTTGAAAATCCACCCAGGCCGGTGAGTATAAAACTGATGAGAGCCGCATTGAGATCTGCGGACGGCAGCAGGGCATTAAATGGTCCCTTGGTTAAGGCTCCTTCGCTGCCTGCACCGGTGGTGGATGGGCTTTTGCCGGTCAGCGAGCAGATCAATTCCATGAATAGCTCCGGCAGCTCCTGGTAATGGATGGGGTTATACACAGCCAGTGTGCGGATGCCCGGTTCAGGCGGGTTGTTGCGCCGCCCCATCAGGACGGCTCCAACGCCAAAAACAACGGGTGCGTCGAGTTTCCAGCCGCGCATCAGGCGTACGCCGATTTCGGCCAGATACCGCTCGTGGGGACGGGTCAGATCCGGCCGAGTCTGCAGATACCGCGGATTTTTGGATGCTTTGCCATCCACCAGCCGCGGGTGTGCCGAACAGACACAGTATCCGTCAGATTCTGCGGCGACGGACAATAGTTTTTTCATGGGATCGGTAAACGCATCAAATGCCACCACATGGTTGACAATTTCCTGCACATCCTCCCGCTTGAGGGGTTCAAAGTTGGTGATAAAATTGTGCGGCTGCGAGAGGTCAAATTCGGTCTGCGCATCAAAACCCGGATGGATTGCCTCATCCGGCCGCTGAAAAAGTTTGTATTCGCAATTCAGCGCAACCTTGACGCCGGGCCCTGGGACCGCACCGGCCAGATTCTCCATGGACGGAACGGGGGCCACGGTGGAGGCGGTGATGTCATCTTCCGTCTGCACTTTGGCGGCCGGGTAAAAATCCTGACGAAGCTTGAAAGTCCGCCACCCACCGTTTTTAAGCAACCCCACCCGGAGATAGGTACCGCCGGCCTTACGGCCATCCACCTTCAGTTCATGGCCGGGTTCGCCATTAATAATGTCGACCGAAAAGTGCGATTGCCAGTCATTTCCCCAATCGGGCTGATAAAACCGTTTAATGAGAAACACCAGCGCCAGCGTTTCCGCCGGGATATTTTTAAGCCATGCATTGAATTCATCGGTATATTCGGACGACGGAGTCAGCAATTTAATAACACTGCCGAGTGACCGCCGCGGATCAAGAATGCGGCGTGATGGAGTCTGGCTGTAGTCGTGAGGCTCTTTTCCGGGCCGCCAGCGAACCGAAAAATCGCGGTCGATGATGGCGGCGGCGCTTTGAATATCTTTCTGCAGGTCACTGACATAAATGGGGCCGTAAATCATGTAATCAAGCAGCGATTTGCTGATTTCGCTTTTGCCACCGCCGGAAACTGTGCATGGCTTGTGGCAGAATACTCCATCGGGTACGGTGGTGGTTACGCGATAGCGGCCGGTGCCGGGATGCTTGGTCAGAAAGAACCGCTGCCCGCTGGTGGCGACGTAAACGCGTTCCGTCAGCAGCGGGATGGAAATGGTTTTATCACGCACCCGCCACGATACGCGTCCGGTAGGCAGATCAAAGCTGGCGGTATGCGGGATGTAATAAATAAACGGGTATTTTTTATCAATGCCCCACCCACCCGGCTGCAGATCCATACTGGCGGAATTTTCGGCGGCAATCTGCTCGACTGACTTACAGGCCGGGGCCTCGGCGCTGGGATGATATTCTGCGCCATGAGAGTAGCTTGGAAACGCCAGCGCCCCGCCGGCGTGTTCTTCCTCACAACTGCCAAAGAGATTGCTGGCGAAACTGATCTGCGTCTTGACCTCTTTCTTGCAATACCCGTAATAATTATCCGCAATCAGGGTTACCATGACCCCCGCCTCGGATCGGCAGGTCAGCTTGAACGCACTGCCGTTGTTGTACAGTTCGTCGGGTGCCTTCCAGCAGGCGCCGTCGGCCCTTTGCCGCTCTGTCGCCTGATCCCAGTGCGGCAGACCGACTGTCTTTTTCGTCAGGCTTACCAGGTGCGGAGCAAGGATGACACAACCTGTATGGCCCGACCACCCCTCAACATCCAGCCCTGCATCATTTTCCGGCAGCATGGGATCGCCGGCATTGCCAAATATTTCCTCAACAAAATCCAGATTGGAAACAAGCGCGCCAGGGGCGAAAAACCGGATTTCCATACGTTTTTCAACCGGATCGGCGGGCACAGGCGGACACACCAAGGGCCGCAGCAGCAGCGAACAGAACAGGTGCGCCGGGTTGGCATAACGCGCCGTGTAGGGCAACATGGCAAGCTCAGCGGGCGGTTTGAACGCTTCATTAAACAAGGCGATGAAGGTGGACAGCGGCACGGCAATTTTATCAGCCGGTACCGGCAATCCCGCATCAGCCACGTGGAAAGTACCCTGGGTTGTGCGGCGGTCGCTGCGGGGATTATGCAGTACGCCATTGCGAACATGGTAAGATTTCAGCCACCGCGTTTCAAAGAAATCCGCCTCCATCGGCAGAGACAGTTCACGAGCCATTCCGGCCGTGGCAAGCACAAAGGTATCCGATGGCAATCGAGGCGATGCGGAAAAGCCCGCCTGGCGGCAGATGTCGGCCAAAAATGTTTCAATGCGACGGTCAATGGGGCAGCGATAGTCTTTCAGCAGGCGAATGGTTTCGCGGTAATTGGCAAGCAGATTTTTAGCCAGCAGAGTACCCGCCGCCGCAGGGCCCGTGTCGTAGCCCAGCGCCATCAACTGCAGGCGGATCATGCTTTGTAATTCCGCCCGGTCGCGATTAACTTTTGGCAGGCAATTGGCAGCTTGTTCAAACATCGACAGGACTTCCTCCCAAAAAAACTCACTGCGCACCGGCGCGCAGCGAGAGTATATCTCATCGCCATCAGCGTATACGCTTCGCAGATCGATTGCACCCTGTTTTTCAGTATTTTGCCGGAAAAATAGCCGCTCATTACTCACAGAGTGTGCAAGCCGCGTGCCGCGCGTCATACTTATTTCTTCGCGTCTTCCGGATCATGCGGCTCCGCGAGGTGTGTTATGTCCGTTCGGGCCTCATGCAGTTGGCGTCACAGTCATTTGCTGGTGTTCGCGGGCAGCGCTGTGGCGCTATGCGGCCCCAAAGTCGCAAATGACGTGAGAACGATCCGCCTATCCGCAATGGCCTGCCGAATGGCGGGGTCGCAAAGAGTTCGCACCTCCGCGAGGCGGGCACCGCAGTAGTCGCTTGCCAGTTCAATATCCAACCCGGGGTGGGTGCCTAACTCGGTTACACCTGTTGGCAGGTGATCCAGAAGGCGGATGAAGTTAGCGGAACCGACAATCTCGAACCGCGGTTTCATCTCTTCATCGGCACCAAAAAAAGCCCCACAATATTGCACCTTTGGACTGTACGAACGCAACGGGATGGCAAGTTCATCGGCCAACTTACTAAAAACAGGCAATATATTCTCCTCTTTGTGAATGTGCTGATGAGAATCGAGATGCGTAGGATCACGGCCCAGCAAATCGCGGAATCGTTGCAGTTGATGCCGCAGCTCTCTGTCGACAGCGTTTGGATTGCAAATATCCAGGGTACCGCTGGAGCGAAGCCAATGCTCGCCTTCATAAACCCAATCGCCCATGTCTGCGTGCAAACCGACGCTTAACTGCTGATCGCGGCAGGCATATTGAGCCGCCGCCTCGGCCGCCGGGCGATGCACCATCAGGCTGGCACTGGTCACTACACCTTTCTGTCTGGCTTCGATAATACCTATATTGGTTTTTTCACTGATGCCGAAGTCGTCGGCATTGATAATGAGATAGCGACTTACCATAGCTGCCTGCAGATCAATATCCAATCTCGTCCATCATGGGCTTAAGCACCTTGTGGGCGGCGAAATATTCCTCGGCAATTTGCCGGGCCGCGATGCAGTGCGACGGATAATCGCTCTCGATCGCGTCAATGGCGGAAAGGATATCGTCCGTGGTGGAAAAAGCGAACAGTCCCCTTCCGGTCGGCAGGCTTACGCCAAACGCGGTGTCCTGATTGATCACTGGACGACCAGCGGCCAGATAGCAGGCGCTGCGATCGCTGAACCATCCGCTGCGCAGGCGGATATTTTGATCCTTGGCAACCGTAAATTCGCCGCGTGACAAGCAGATGTACTGGTGGTAGCGGTACATATCGGATGATATGTGCACCGGGTCGGTCAGCTGCCACCCGTGGGCCACCAGTCGCGCCGCGGATTGTGGATCCGGATTGGTGGCCAATTCAAATGACACTTTGCGTCTGCGTGGCAGATCAATAAACTTTACAAATTCCCGATCTTTTGACCAGTAGTAAATATCGCAGTTAAATTCAATATCCTTTCCCTTGTTCTTCCAGGTTGCAATGGTGTTGTAGCGGCTATGCTCCGAGGGTGGCAGCGGCGGCCACAGATCAAGAAGCACGGGTTGCCGGGTTGGCCGCCAGATGTAGCGATCCGCGGGCAGACCGCAATCTGGATGGCCCAGATTTTCGCCATAGGTAAAATGATGCGTGTGCTGATCCAATGTATGAATAATGGATGCCTTGCCCTGATGAACGCCGATTTGCGCCTCGACCGGATCGGTTTCCACATACACCCGGCAAGGGCACTGCAGATGATCATCATAAAATTCCTGGGCGCCGGTAACATTAAGGATGACATCCGCCTGCCTGTAAACTTCATCAAGTTCCGCCGGGCGCAAGCCAAAGCAGCTGCCTCCCTCGTACCGCCCGCGAAAAGCCCAGCGGCCGGAAAAACCAAATCGTTCAAGGACGGGACTGATTAATTCGATATTGGGCCGGGCATCGGGTGTACAATCACCGACAGCAAGGTTGTAGGGCCAGCGTGCGGAATCTTCGATGTAATAAGGGTCGTAGCCAAGCTGCCTTAACCCCAGCAGGTAATGCAGAAACTGGTAAGTGACACCCGCCAGCGGGTACCAGAACAATATGCCGCACACGATAACTTTTGGGCGCGGGCTTTCAGCCATGGGCGCGGTCCTTTGCATCAAGATTGCGTATGACACGAGCAGGATTGCCGGCCGCCAGGCAATAGGGTGGGATATCCATATCCACCACCGATCGGGCTCCAATCACGCTGCCCGTACCGATATGCACACCAGGCAGAATGCAGCAGTCAAAACTGATCCATACATTATCCTCAATGGTGACGGGGCGCGGAGTTTGACCGGCACCGTCACAACTGAAAATGCCGGAATCGCGGGAGAGGGCGAATGACTCCAGTTGTCGGCGGCGCGCGGCGATGTCGCGAGCCGCCCGATGGCCATCCATTACCACCACATTCCATGAAATAAGCACATAGGCACCAATATGAATTTGTGAATCCGCCATCACCCACACGCCGTTAAGCAGTGTCCACGGCCCGATCTCCACGGTGGCATCAGGCCCCAGATCAAACATGCAGCCAGCATACGCAGAGCTGTTCTTATCCAGATGAAGGGCTTTCGGCCGCCGAGAGCGAAAGCGGGAAAAACTGCTGGTGGTTTCAACGAACGCTCCGTCAGCCAGCATCACGTTATCCGGAATCACTCCCGGATACCAATCACCGGCAATGGTTCGGGTCATGTGGGCCGCTCCATGGGGCGGGCGGGATTTCCACCAACACACCCTCCCGGCGGAACATCGCGTGTGACCATGCTGCCAGGTGCTATCCACGCCCCCCGACCAATGTGCACGCCCTTGAAGATGACCGCTCCCGGTCCGATCCACACGTCATCCTCCACCACCACCGGCGCGGCGGCTACTGCCGGGCGCGGCAGCTTTGTACCCGATGGCGAACATGCCATGGCATCTGCAATTCGTGCGGCGGGATCCAGCGGATGAAAGTCTGAATCCGCAACAACGACATTAAAACCAATTAATACATAATCACCAATTGATATGAGGCATTCACTCATGATCACCACTGCCGTAAGACAGCAGTAATTGCCGATGGTGACTCGGGCATGGGTACCGATGGAAAACTGCACCCCATCAAGGGTGGTATGGGCACCCACTACCAATGCGTCCGGCGCGGCGGCGCGGATGCGCCTGAACGCATGCGAGCCATTGATGCGAGTATTGACACCCACGCGGACGGTTGGTGGCAGCTCACCGCCATCCCAGACGGCATCGGGCCTGATTGTAGTCATAACGCCTCAGCGAGTGTATGGTGCGCTCCGCCCCGCAACTGGTACATGGACCGGTACAGCCCGGGCACTTCCATCAGTTCGTTGTGGCGGCCGCATTCCACCATGCGGCCATGATCCAGCACTACAATCTGATCTGCAAATTCCACCGTATGGAGCTGATGCGAAATAATAATGGTGGTGCGGCCCTGCATCAAACGCTGCAGGGCTGAAAGCAAACCAGCTTCGGTGCGGGCATCAAGACCGGTCGTCGGCTCATCAAGGATGATGATGGGTGCATCGCGCAGAAATGCCCGCGCCAGTGAAAGACGCTGCTTTTCACCGCCGGAAAGCATGACACCTCGCTCGCCGATTCTGGTGTGCATGCCATCCGGCAGACGATTAATAAAATCGATGGCCCCGGCCGCCGCGGCGGCAGATTGAATATCCGCATCATGCGCACGCGGACTGGAATAGGCGATGTTTTCTCCGACGGTGGCATCAAAAAGGACCGGTTCCTGCGGCACGATGGCTATCTGTGCGCGCAACGACGCAAGCGTAATGCTGCGGATGTCCACACCATCAAGGTACACGGCCCCCTCGGTAGGGTCGTAAAACCGCGGCAGCAAGCTTACGCACGTACTTTTGCCGGCACCGGACGGCCCGACAATCGCCAGCGAGCTACCGGCCGGAACTTTAATATTGATATCATGCAGCACCGGCTGGCGCGACGGATAGGCGAAGCCGACGTGCCGGTATTCAATCCGGCCACGGGCTGCCGTCTTCAGGGGCTGGGCCATCGGCGCATCGGCCGGGTCTGGGTGCCGGTCTAAAATCTCAAAGACGCGATACGCCCCGGCTGCGGAACTTTGCAACGATGTGGCGGTATAGGCGAGGCTTTCCAGCGGCTTAAAGAGCATGGCGATGTAACCGACCATCAGTACCACATCACCGGGGGAAAGTTGGCCATCAATGACACGCCGCGCGGTAAGCCACACCACCACCACGGTACCCACGGCAAAAAGAACCCCCACCGCACTTTGGCCGGCCGTCTGAAGCAGCGTCAGACGCAGATTGTTTTTCAAGCTTTCGCCAGCCTGCCGGGCAAAACGGGATGATTCGTGGTTCTCGCGGCCAAACGATTGCACTGTACGAATGCCCGCCAGCGTCTGCTCCGCGCGTGTGCTTACCGAACTTTCATTCTCATGAACCCGCATGGAAAGCTGAGTGGTCGGTTTTTCGATCCGGCGCAGGAATACCATCAGCAAGGCCCCAATCACGCAGGTTACTGCGCCCAGCGTCCACTGCTCGCCGATCATCACAACCGCTATGCCCGCCAGCGTGACGGCAGCCGTAACACCTGGAATCAGGCCTTCATTAAATATGGATTGAATCGAATAAGTATCCCACGTGACGCGATAAAGCGAATCGCCGACGGTGGTCGCATCGTGAAACGCGGGCGAGAGATTCTGCAGGTGATCAAACACGCGGCATCGTAAGCGGTAAACCATTCGCAGGCCGACACCAATGAGTACCCACGTACTGAGCACGGTGATCCCTGCGCTGATAAGGCTGATCAGCAGCAACGCTCCGCACAGCAGGGTGATCTGGGCGATAGCGCCGTGGCCGATCGGCAGCACAGCGCCAGCTTTGCGTGCCGCAGACGTAACGAAATGCGGTATGTGATCTGCCGCAACGATATTAACAATGTATTTCATCGGCCAGGGTTGCAGCAGGCTTACACCGGTCCCCACCAGCATCAAAGCACCACCCAGGACAGTGCGAAGCCACTCCCCCTGCATGCAGACTTTCAGCAGGCGAAAGGTGACGGCCAAGGCACGGGGCCGCTGGGGCCGTGGTGATGCGTCTGCCGCGGTCATTGTCGCCCCCTGATTTCAGATTCCCCCTCGTGCATAAAGGCAAGTGCCTTCCTGGCTGCGGCCATGGCTGCGCCGGCATCTACAAACAATCGCGCTGCGATCACAAGTGCCAGCACCAGGACGGGAAGCGCCGCCAGCAGGCCACGATCTGCGATATCAATGCACCCCATAATCAGCAGGCCCGCCAGCACAGTGACCCACAGAGTCTGAAACACCGGCCTAGCGCCCAAGTGTACCAATTGCTGGCCGGCACCGTGTTCCTCAATCCCCATGCGCAGCCTCACCCCACCGAACGCACCTCCTCGCACCGTTAAATCCCACGAGTCAAAATCGCCCCCCCGCCACACACATATTCTCTGTCCTTTGATGCTGCGTTCCAGCGATGCCAGGCGATCTTCCGCCCCTCGCCAGTGGGTGCTCCAGAATTTCCACTCCCGCGGAATGGGCACAAGGAGCCCGAGCGGGCGACGCATCCTCCAGGGGGTAAGACCGTAAGTCATGCGCCCCTTGAGCCGGGCGACTGGCTGGATCAGGTGACACCACATGGTCAGCATTCGAAGTTTTGCCAGTTCCCACGGCGTTCGCCTGATCTGATCAAACCGACTATGCCAGGCACCGATAACCGCCTGGGTAATGGTGGCACCGACTGCCATGATCAAAAGCGGCACGAGGATGAGTGGGTGCCAATAAAATCCTGATACCAGCAGCAGGCAAATAAGCACCACACCGAGATACCATTCAGGCATCATCGCCAGCGACATGAGCACTCCCGGCGAGCCGTGGTACACACTTTGAAACAGTGCCGTTCCCCACGTGCCATGATAAATGCGCCTCCGTGCCCAATTAAGGTATTGCTGGAACCCGCCGGCATACAGCCGCCCACGCCACGAAATATGGCCGAAGGAATTATATTTTTCCGGCCATTTCCGCTCGAGCAGCGCCTCGGCCTTTCCGTAATTCAGTTGCTGCCGCCAGTAAGCCCGCAGCGAATTACGGCGTTTGTGCCACACCACGGCCGTGGGCGCAAAGCCCAGCCGCCAGGCGCGAGCCTGCAATCGCCAGCAAACATCCACATCATCGCCCGCAATTCGAAACTGCCGGTCAAACCCGCCGATAAGCCGCAGGGCCTCGGTAATAAACGCCATGTTGCAGCCGGGGATATGCTCGGCTGTGGTGTCGCTAAGCAGCACGTGTATGGGGCCGCCCGGCGAATGGGCCACCGCCGTGGAGGTATTTCCATCATGGACGGGCGCAATGTTGGGGCCACCCACTCCTACATATCCCCCCTGCAGAAGTTTATCGACGATAAAATTGAGCCAGTCCGGCTCGGGGCTGGCATCATCATCAAGATAGGCTATCACCTTGCCGGTAGCGGCGTTAAGGCCGACATTACGTGCGTTGCTAAGCCCTTGATTCGTAGAGCGGATCAGGCGGACGGGGTACTGAGATACAATCTCCGGCAGAGAATCGGTCGATCCGTCATCCACAACAATTATTTCATAGTCTGGATACTGCAATTTAAGCACGCCATCCAGGCAGAACCGTATGGTGCGCGAGCCGTTGTAGCTGCAGATGACCACCGACACCTTCGGCCATCTGGCCGACGCGGCGGGCGCAGTGGCACTGAATGCATCAGCAACGGCCGAAAGCGCCGGCTTGGCATCACGGTTGCGCGAGGTAAGCCCGAAGCACCAGTCGGTGATCTCCGCTCCGCCGCGGTACCATTCGTCGGTCCATGCAAAAATAAAAGCCCCCGCACAGCCAGCCCGCATGGACGCGCGAATCTGCCATCCCAGCATGTGCGCCTGCTGGTGCTCGCCCTTGGATCGACTGTCAACCCCCAATTCCGCCAGCAGCAGAGGCTTATCACCTGCAATGTTGTGCAGATGTCCCAGATAGCGCGTCAGCTTTACTTCCGATTCCAGATAGACATTCATTGCCATAAAATCCAGAAACGGCAGATATAAATATTCGGTTGTTGGATAATTCACATAAGTAAGCAGGGCATCGGGTGCCACCCGCCTGACGGCGCGGAACATCCTCCCCAAAAATTTTTCCACCCGCCGATAGCCATACCACCGCACCATGGGGGCTGGAATCTCATTGCCAAGGGCAAAGCCCATGAGGGCGGGGTGACCGGCACACGTGCGGGCGTTTTCCACCGCCCGTTGGATGATCTGCGCCTCGATGGAGGGGCTATCCAAAAAACCGGCGTGCTGCTCCCACAGCAAGCCGACGAGCACATAGAGATCATGCGATGATGCAATATCCAAAAGCCAACGAGGCGGCACGGTGTAGACGCGCACGGCATTAAAACCATGCTCATGCATCAGCGCAAAGTCGGCATCCACCTGCGATGGAGTGTGGTATTCGCATCCATTGGGTTCCGGTGCAAATGGACCGTAGGTAGTACCCCTGATGGTGAAGCGGTCCTCACCACGGTAAAAAAATTTTCCCCTGACGGTTATCCGCTTGTCAGAAAGAACCGGTACGCCGCAATAATCTGCCGTCGCCAGCGTTGATTGGTAAGATGATGTCATCGGTCGATAGTCCAAGTTTGCATGGCAGGTAATCGACGCCCCGTCGCCCTCCGGTTACTGGAATCTATTGTAACCGCGCTTCGTCGAAGCCCGCCATGGGCCAATTTATTCATTTTTACGAATTAATTTTTCGCCACTCCCATTAAAAGCCCGTCTCAACCGGTTTAGCCTTACGGCTGGAAAATCCCCAGCCGCAGTTCCCTATGACATTTTCGTCAGTGGCAGGTTAGGCAGAAGTGAGCTACTGAGTACAACACCTGACTGTTTGCATCAAAAAAGGGCGGTAAACGCGGCCAATACGGTTCCGCCTTCCAAGAACGCCCCGGATGACGCAAGGCCGCCGATGCGATAGGATGATCCACCGGATGAGGAATGCAGCACCGGTGGTGGTGTGCTTTGAATCGGGCGGATTTTGTCTTGTAACAGGCGGGGGCTAATTGTGAAAATATCCAGCGAATCCTTTGGCAACATGCCGAACGGCAAACCCGTTGAAAGATTCAGTATTCAGAATCAAAAAGGGGTGGAGATAAAACTGTGCGGTTTTGGCGCCACCATCACCGAGTTACTGGCTCCGGACAAACATGGCAATGTGGCCGATGTGGTACTGGGCTTTGCATCATTGACCGATTACGTCACTCCCCACCCGCATTTTGGATGCATGGTGGGACGCGTAGCCAATCGGATCGCCGGTGCCCAGTTTGATCTTGACGGCAAAACCTATCATCTGGAAGCCAATGACGGGCCCCATTCGCTGCACGGCGGAAAACTCGGCCTTGGCCGACAACTGTGGCAAGCCAAGCCCATTGAACAGCCATCATCTGCGGGGGTTGAATTCAGCCACCACAGCCCGAATGGTGAGGGCGGTTTTCCCGGAGCTGTGGCCTTCAAAGCCATTTACACCCTTGATGAACAGTGCGTCGTTCGGCTGGAAATGACCGCCACCGTCGATGCCCCGACGCCCATTAATCTGACCAACCACACCTATTTCAATCTGAAGGGGGCTGGCCAGGGAGACATCCTGTCCCACGAATTAAGCATCCCTGCTGATTTCTATACACCCGTGAATGCATCGCTGATTCCCACCGGCGAGATACGCTCGGTGGCCGATACCCCGCTGGATTTTAGAAAGCCGAAAGCCATTGGCAAAGACATTGCCGCCGTTGGCAAGGGGTATGATCATAATTATGTATTAACAAGCCGGTTTGATGCCCATGGGCTGCACCTGGCTGGCACCGCCCGGGAACCGGTAAGCGGGCGCACCGTGCGGGTGTACAGCACCCAGCCGGGCGTGCAGCTTTACACCGGTAATTTTCTCGATGGCAGCGTAAGCGGCGTGGGCGGGCGGTACATCAAGCACGGCGGCTTTTGCCTGGAGACCCAGCACTTTCCCGATTCGGTACACCATACGCACTTTCCATCCATCATCGTGGAACCGCATACACCCTATCGGCACGTGATTGAATATCATCTGGCGTGCGATTGAGCGGGCATCCACTGCTGCGGACGTGATTGACCGGCACCGGGGCGAAAGCAGATGGTGGCGGCCGGCGATTACTTGACGGCCTTCAAGCGACGCCTGCCTGCCGGTCTTGGGCCTTTCTCATTGGTCCGTTGCAGGCCACCAAGCACATCGACCACCACACGCCGAACGGGCCGAGTATCAATATTTGGCGAGCGGCTGGACGGATCAATGTTTGCCAGCGGATGATCCACACCAAAAAGTGCACGGAAGAACCGCGGAAACAGCACCCGTGCCAGCAGGGCATCGGCAAGTTCGCCACCTTCCCGGCCACCAATTGAGAATGCCGATTGCAGATACTCTGCCAGGCGACCGTGCACCTGCGTAAATATCACATCAAACCACTGGGCTGCCCCCAGCGGAAAACGCTCGGCCTCGGCAAGCGTCATGCGGCACATCTGGATGCCACCAACGTACAGGGCAAATTCAAGATAATGGGCGCAAAACAGTGTGATGGCCTCCACCGGCTCGGCGGCATAATCGCCGGGCGAGCCCAGCCCCGCCAGAAATCGGCTGCGAATCAAATCCACCACAGCAAGGAATAACTTTTCCTTACTTTCAAAGTGTGCGTAAAGTGAGCGTTTGGATGTCCGGGCGCGATGCGCCACCTCATCCATCGAGGCCCGCTCAAAGCCGATCTCAGAAAATACTTCCTTGGCCGACCAGAGGATGTGCTCTGCCAGTTTAGCACCCCGTTTCATCATGCCGGTATTGTCACCGCAACGGCATCACTTGACAATAAGTAAACGGTACGGTATAGTTTACTTGTACTTTCTTTTTGAGGAGATCGGTGATGAAAGTATTTCTAACCGGGGCAACCGGGTTTGTAGGATCGGCCGTCGCAAAGGAACTTCTGGCGGCAGGACACACCGTGGTGGGGCTGGCCCGCAGCGCCGCCGGTGCCGACATGCTGACCGCAATGGGTGCGGACGTTTTGCGGGGCGAACTGGCAGACCTCGATTGTCTGCGCAAAGGGGCCCAGAAGGCCGATGCCGTCATCCACACCGCCTTCCTGCATGACTGGTCCAACTTTGCAGCAAGCTGTGCTTTGGATAAGCAGGCAATTGAAACAATTGGCGGCACCCTGGAAGGGTCGGCGCGGCCGATGTTGGTCACCGGAGGCCTTGCCACGCGGGCCATTGGGCAGGGGCGGCTGGCCACTGAAAATGATGCACCGGCGCCGGTGACCCCTGACTATCCGCGTGCCTCTGAGGCCGCAGTCGATGCCCTGGTCCAGCGCGGCGTCAACGTGGCTGTGGTGCGATTGCCTCAGGTGCATGACACACGGAAGCAAGGGCTTGTCACATTACTCATTGCACTGGCCCGCCAGAAGGGCGTTTCTGCTTATATCGGCACGGGTGCAACGTGCTGGTCGGCCGTTCATGTAACCGACGCCGCCCTCCTTTACCGGCTTGCAATTGAAAAATGCCGACCCGGCGCCCGGTACCATGCCATCGCTGAGGAGAGTCTGTCGCTGCGTAGCATTGCAGAAGCGATTGGCCACCGGTTGAATTTGCCAATCTCCTCCGTATCTGCCGAGGAGGCACCATCGCACTTTGGTGGTTTTCTAGCCAAGTTGCTACACCTTGAACTTCGCGGCAGCAGTGCGCAAACCCGCGCCACACTTGGCTGGCAACCGAACGGCCCCACCCTGCTTACGGACATTGAACATTTGCAGCTTGATTAGATACAGGAGATATCCATCGGGCACCGCGGCCGCGTCAATTCGCTGCCCCCCTTTTTCACTCTGAAGTCTGCGTGCCCGGAGGGGTGTGATCTCTGGCAATATTTTTTAATAATATGATGGTCAAACAAATTTAAGTAAAGGAACAGAACATGAATGCAAAAGTATGGTTTATCACGGGTGCATCGCGCGGATTTGGGCGCATTTGGGCCACCGCAGCCCTTAAGCGGGGCGACAAGGTAACCGCTACCGCCCGCAATCTTGCCGACATCGCCGATTTGAAGGATAGCTTTGGTGACGCGGTATTGCCTCTCGCATTGGATGTTTCCAATTTGCAGCAGGTGCAAGCAGTGGTTCAGCAGGCTTACACACACTTTGGGCGCTTGGACGTGCTGGTTAATAACGCCGGCTACGCTCTGCGCGGTGCAATTGAAGAGGCCAGCGATAAGCAAATTCGCGAATTATTTGATGTGAATTATCTGGGAATGGTTCGCTTGCTGCGTGCCGCGCTGCCTTTTCTTCGTCAGCAAGGCAGCGGGCATATCCTTGGTATCTCCAGCGGCTTGGGCATTGGCTCGCTACCCTTCACGGGCCACTATGCTGCCACCAAATGGGCGGTTGAGGGGATGCATGAAGCGCTGGCGCAGGAAGTTGCACCGTTCGGTGTCCGCGTGACGATAGTTGAGCCAGGTGCATATGCCACGGACTTTAGTAAATCTGCACAGCGAGCGGACATGATGGCCCCCTATGACAACATGCGGCAACAGTTTCTCAGCCACCTTGCCACGCTGGATTACGGCGACCCTCAAGCCACTGCCGATGCCATATTAAAACTGGTGGATGCCGACATGCCACCCTTGCGGCTGATTCTTGGCTCCGCCACTTTGCCCCGGGCAAAAGCCCTATACGCCGAACGCATCGCCACTTGGGAATCATGGGCCGACGTGTCGAATGCGGCTCAGGGCCGCTCCATTCGGGGCGGGCGAAGATAGCTGGTACGCGGCACCGAGGGCGAAAACAGACGCTGCCGCAGGCAATTAAGCCCTTTGGCATCCGGGTGGCCATCGTCGAAACCGGCGCGTACGCCACGGGCTTCGGCAAATCTGCAAAACTGGCCGATGGTCTGCGGATTGTCATGCTGAAACGAGAATTCTGCTGTATCGAGACACGTCATTGTCTGACCTCCGATGGCGACACGCCGCTAGTGGGCGGACAACCAATGGCTCTCCAAAGTGAGAGACAACCGCCACTCCAGCCGTCGATCACCCAAGGCCGACCCTTTCAGCGAATCCACGCATCCATGCCGATGACCTCAGACGCAAGAACACCACGCCATCATCGAAGGCGGCGTTTATCTGTCACTAGCAGCCGACGGCTGATTGCACGACTCATTTTGTGCGTGATTCAAAGATTCAACAATCGCTTATATCGAATTGAATTCAGCAAATCGGCAGGCCACACTATTTATTTTTTATGCTATCTTCAGATTGAATTTCCAAAATGATTCTGCCGGAATTGCCAAATCAGGCTCGACACTTGGAGCGGGGGCCGGCATCGGAAGCAAGTTTGAATCGGAACTTACTTTTCCGACATCAGATGGTGCTTGGAGCCAGATTGGCGGTACAAAGATGAGTCGGGTGCCGGCGGCCTCATATTTACTCAAGGCCAAATTGAATAGTAAATCTAACCACTGGAGCTTGCCCGCCCGTCATTATCAAAACTACTCGCCATACGATGAACAGTTACGCCCGGTGGACCGGGCTGAAGCTAATCACTCCAACCACGAAGAAGTTGAGTTGCCTGCCGTCGGAGGTTTCGGTTATTCTTCGGCAGGGTGTTAATAAGCTCAAAGCTAGGGTTTGAAATGGTAGAAAAAGCGGTGAGGCGACATTTGGGTCTGTCAAAACGCCTGCTGGCAACAGCAGCGATTTTATGGCTTGGCAGTGCGGTTTCCAATCTGAAGGCGGCCACATTGGGGTCGCAAATTGTGGGGCAAGTTCAAGGCGTTTGGTCATCTCCGCCAGAGGGCCTCCCAACTTGGGCGATGCCCAACGGTGCCTATTTGGGCAATGGAGACTTGGGCGTCGTGGTAGGCGGAGCCGCTGACAATCTCCGCTTTTATATTGGAAAATCAGATTTTTTCGGAGTCGTACGTGGTTACATCATGCCCGCTGGTTCGCTGCAAATAGCCATACCCCAGTTGCAGCATGTTTCCCGCTATCGACTGGAGCAGAATCCAGGACCGGCCACCGTTACGGGCCAGTTTTCAGGCCATACGGGAGAAAGCCTCCGAATGAAGTCCTGGATCGCCCGCAGTCCTGATATTCTTGCCGTAGAATTACACAACACCGGCACCCGACCACTGACTGTAACATCGCCTCTGCTTAATGCATGGGGCACCTCTAATGCCAATCTCTCCTCCTGTACGGCACGGCTGGCGACTATGCCCGTATCACCAGACTCGGTTTTAGCATACGCCGGTAATCGTGTTGCCGGCGGAAGACCGGCCGGTTTTGCCGGCGATATTAAATACATCGTGATCGGCCAGATGGCCAATCATTCCGAGGCAGACAGAGACGTTCCTCTTTATGGATGGCGGTGGCGAGCTGGTCGGCTGCTTCGAGATTCGGCGGCAGCATCCGACGCAAAAGGTGATGGGACATTTGCGACCTTCCATGGCACCGCACATGACTACTTGCGTCTGGGTGTTATCCGCATGCCGCAGCGTGGATTTGTTTTCTCGGCGCTGGTACGGTGCAATCGGCAGCAATCTAGAGCATTTATTTTTAGCGCAACATTAAATCCCCATCCCCCACGCCGGTATCCATATCATAGAGGATTTGCGGTGGGGCTCAGTCACGGGCGAATCTATGCGCAGTTAAATCGAACCGCGATTGAGGCCAGCGCGCCATTACCGCTGGCTCGCTGGGTCAAAATAACGGTAAAATATGATGTCAAACATCTGCAATTGTGGATAGGTCAGCAACTGGTGGCGCAGACGATCCACATGCAAAGCACTGCGATGACAACATGGAACTACCGGGTGACAAATGTAAACATTGCTCCCAAGTCGCTTGCATTAACTGGTGTGTCGGTTGGGCACCATGTTTGGCGGAGGACGCTGGTCGGGGCGGACGTCTTTCATGGTCGGGTAGGTTATGTGTGGTTTCAAAGGCTGTTACCTTCCACGGTGAAACCCGGCGACATCCTTCATTTTGGCAGCGTTAATGATAACGCGACGGTCTACATAAACGGTCACAAGGTTATAACTCACAACGGGTACAACACTCCATTCTCCCTACCATTGGCCGGACTGATTCGCTCGGGCCGTAGCAATGTGGTCACGGTATTAGACCAGAACCTGGGTGGTGCCGGCGGGATCATGGGTCTTGTGACCGTGGAAGACAAGGGTGCTGACGGGGTTGCTGGCCCCACCGCGCCAATGACGGTTAACCCTCAGTTACATCCATGGCTGCCTGAGGCCTCTGCGGTGATGGGCAAGGATAAGGGGGCTATTCACACCGGAGAATCTGGCATTCCGTTTGACGGTTGCAGTCCGAAAGGGCTCATGGCGCTTCGGGTACTGGGCGTACAGTGCCACACCAAGCGTCATGCCATTGCATTCAGCTTAGCACCTGGCACAAAGGCCACGATCGTGCTGGCCATTGCTACCAACCGCCTCACTCGCGGTGGCGAATTGGTTGCCCGCCGTGAGATCACAAGCATTACACAACAAAGACTGGGGATGTTATGGCAACAGCATCTTGCCTGGTGGAACAAATTTTGGAATCGCTCAAGTATCACTTTGCCCTGGAAGGATATTGAGGGTGAATGGTATGGGTCGCTTTACGATCTGGCATGCTGCAGCCGCCGAGGCTACAACCCGCCAGGTTTGTGGGGCAACTTTATCACACGGCGATCAGTCGGGTGGCAGGGAGACTACACGCTTGACTACAACCACGAGGCGACATTCTGGGGATGTTTTCCAGCCAACCACCTTGCACTCGTGGACAACTACGCCACGCCCATGCTGGAAAATATGCCGCGAGCCCGGGCCATTGCGAAAGGTCTTGGCTATCACGGTTTGTATGGATATACACATTTAATCCCGACGCCTGGATGGGATGACGATTCCAGCCACTTTCTTTCGCAGAAGGCGGCTTGGCTTTTTGGCACCGTAGATTGCGTGATGTATTGGAAATACACTTGCAACAAGGCATGGGCTGCACATGTGTGGCCCTATTTGCGAGGTGTTGCGGCGTTCTGGGATCATTATCTGGTCATGCGAAATGGCAAATACGTAGATTTTAATGATGCCCCAGATGAATGGGACGACGGGTCGTCGATCGATCCCGCAACCACGATTGCGTTCCTTCATCTACTTTACCCAAATATGATTCAGATGAGTCGGGTGTTGCATCACTCGGCTGCGACGCGACAACGCTGGACATACATTTTTTCGCACCTACCGGGTTTACCCATTGTGCCGGCCGACTCTATAAAGGCATTGGTTAAGGCGGTGGGCCGCCAAGTGCTGCGAGGCCGGATGGTGATCCGCCAGTCATTAAGTGGCCCGGCATGGATCAACGTCGGCAACCGCTTGGGCGGGCACCCGCCGGTAGCCATGAGCGGGTCATCGGCAGGAATGAATTCCGGCCAGTGCATTTTTCCCGGCTGGTATGTGGGTATGGAAAGCTCTCCTGCGCTGCGCGCCGCTGCACTCAACACGCTTGAATTGCAACAGACTTGGTATGACTTCAACAATACCTCTACCTTCTATCCAGCGTGTGCTTGCGCCGGCTACAATCCCCGGATTATTGTCGCGCACTTGCATCGGATGATTGCTCATTTCACAAGACCCAACTTCGGATACATGTTCGGTGGCGGCGGAGTGGAAAATTTTAGCACGGTTCCCGCTACCATCAGCAACATGCTGCTGCAAAGCTACCAGCGAAACATTCATCTTTTTGCCGACTGGTCGCGCCACTGGAATGTCCAGTTTCATCGTTTGCTGGCATGCGGTGATTTCGCCATCTCTGCAAGCCTTCAAAATGGCCATGTGATGTGGCTGACAGTTCGATGCCAATCGGGAGGCACCCTGAGGCTTATAAATCCGTGGCGTAGACATGCTGCGAGGCTTGTGGCGCCAAAGAGAAAATTTCCACCAGATGCGTTGATAGTTCTACCAACGATCCCCGGGCAAGTCCTTAGATTTCTTCCGGCGGCGGCTGGAAAATAATAGAGACAAAACGGGCTTTAATATTGCGGCAACGCGCCTGGCTGCATGGAGACAAGTCCCAAGGTGCCGGGCCAGACGCAGGTATCTTTCGACTATGAGATAGGCTGGGGTACCGGTTTTAACCACGGCTCTTGAAATGACGGCAGGCTCAGAGCCGTCCGCGATCCAGCAGCATTTGGTCGCGAAGGGCCTTGGCACTTGACAGCCACTGATAAACGGTGGCGGCATCCTGACGGTCGAGGGCGGCATGCAGAGTGTCCAGGTGTTCTGCGATTTGCAACAATTGTGATTTAATAGCCGCCCGATTGGACATAAGTATATCTATCCACATATCCACATTGCCCGATGCCACGCGCGTGGTATCAAAAAAGCCCCCGGCGGCGGCGTTTCGGGCCTGGGGATGATCAGCGAGTAAATTTACCATCAGGGCTGCCAGCACGTGCGGCACATGGCTTACAACCGCCACCCACTGATCATGCGTTGCGGCATCCACCTGGCAGGTGCGCATTTGCACCGATTGCCAAAACGCAACCACTTTATCGACGGCCGCACCAACCGCCGGGATGGCAGACGCGGTGGTGGATGCGGTTGGCGGCGGTTCCGGGGGCACAATCAGACAAAGCGCTCCGCGGTACAGATCGGCTCGGGCGAATGCGGGGCCGGATTTTTCCGATCCCGCCATCGGGTGCGACCCGACGAAGCGGCGGTGAGGCATGCGCTGTTGCGCAAGACTCATTATTTCTGCCTTGGTGGAACCAACATCGGTGATGATGCATTCGGGCGGGCAGGCAGTGGCCAGCACATCCATCGCGGTACCAAACGCGGAAATATTGGTCGCCAGCACAATTAAATCTGCGTCCGCGGCGGCGGCATGGATATCCGTGGTGACATCATCCGCTGCTCCCTGCTGCATGGCCACATTTAATGATTCCGATCCGGGACGGCCGACGCCGGTTACGCGGTCGGCCAAGGCTCGCTGGCGCAATGCCATGCCCAGCGACGCACCAAGCAACCCCATACCAATGATGGTGACGTGTCTGAATCGCGTTGCCACCGGGGGTGTAATAGCATGCGATTGCGAATTCGTCTGCGGAGAGATGCCGGAATCGGGCAGGCGACCGGTTTGACCGGCCGATGGCGGCTTACCAGCGGGGGCATCCGCGGCGGATGTTGACCTGTTCGGGTTTAATGGCGATTGATTCATGGCCAAAATTTTATCGCGGGTTGGGCAATTGGGTAATGGAACTCGGTTTTAGCCTTGGCTGCGGAGTGGTTATTAAGGGCATGGCGGGATTTATTTTCCGCAGCCGCGCGGCGGCCATTGGATTATTTTTATTACAGGGGCTGCGGGATACAGACGCGCCGGTGGTTGGGGGTCGTCCGCTGGACCATATCCCGCTGCAACCCCGTGCGCGCTCAAGGCGCAGCGGCTAGAAATAGGAGCACTCTCCATCCAGCGGTGCTTCCAAAAAGCGCGGCAAGATTGCCACGGCAAGATTTAAGGTTTTTCGCCTTCCATGGTGCGCGAGGGGCTTTTGGCAACGGCAGTGGTGAGAAATTTTTTACCACTGGCAGCCACACCCCATTGCGCCAGCGGAGGAATTTGCCCCAGAAGTGATCCAAAAAAACCAATAAAGGGATTGGTCATCATCTGGGCAAACCAATTACCCCAATAGCAGCGGGATGAAAAATCCTCGCTCCAGACGATTTCATAACGTGATGCCATTTCAGCGGGCGTCAGACCGCTGCGCAGCCCCATGGCGATGGTATCGGCCACCAACGCGCCGGAGCGAATCGCCAGCGTCATTCCTTCACCCACCAGCGGCTGAACTTCGCCAGCGGCGTTACCCACATAAAATTTTCCATCATCAAACAACCGCCGCACGCCAGGCCGCAGCGGCCCCCACGCGTACCATCTATCCACACGCCGCGCACCGGCAAGGGCGCGATCCATCGCATGATTGGCCTGCCTGAGCCGCGAGAGCAAGCTGTCCGCACCGCCGGCAGACTCCATTACCGACCGCCTAGCCACAAATGCAAAGTTATAGCGGTGCTCTCCACTGGCATCGCCCGTACGCTGCAAGCCGCCATAAATGCCGCGGCAACCGTACAGTCCGATGACATTCTCAGGCACCCGACATTCGTCAAAATAGGTTTTGAAACCGACCATTTGCCGCATGACCTCGGATCGTTGCACGGGTTTGGATTCGGTGGGTGGCAGACCGTTGGCAAAGATTACCAGTTTGGCATCAATGGTGCCGCATTGATCGGTGTGGACCGCATATCCATCGCGGCTGGAGCCTGCCACTTTTCGCACGTGGCAAGGGGCCAGTACGCGGGCCCCAAGGCGACGGGCACGATCCAGCAGGATGGTGTCCAAGTGGTGCCGTCCCACGCCGCGTGCATAACGGCCCGCCGCATCGCACGGCATCGCGGCGGTAATTTTTAATCCCACACTTGGGTGCATGGTCAGGGCGGTGATTTCCGGCCCGGCCCGATCTAATACGTCAGAAAGCACGCCCAGACGAGTTAATACAGGGAAAGAACCGGGCGAAAGAAATTCTCCACACACTTTTTGCCGGGGAAATAATTTTTGCTCTGCGATGATTACATCCACACCGGCAGCTGCCAACAATGCCCCCGCTACCGCACCCGCGGGGCCACCCCCAATTACAACAACATCGCAGGCCTCTGCCAGCATGACTGCATCTCCGTTTCGGTCGCCTAAATTATAGCATTGAATTGTCGGTTGCGTGTGCGGCCCATTTCAGGTTTGACTGACTGCGGGGCGTGACGACCAATGCGGGGTTCACGAACGCGTGAAAGTGCGAGGGCGGGCCGCGATTGGGTGAAAGCGCCGGTCGCGGGTCGAGCGGCAGATGAATGTGCCGACTAAAGGGACTCGATTGGGAAATTGATTGTCAGCTAAAAGGCGGGCGCTACGCTAGAATAGCCGCATGTTTATTGATGAAGCGGTAATCATGGTAAAGGCGGGACGGGGTGGGAACGGTTGTGTATCCATGCGCCGTGAAAAATATGTCCCGCATGGCGGGCCGGATGGGGGCGATGGGGGCGATGGGGGCAGCGTTTATCTGCAGGCCACAGCCGGTGTTGATACGCTTCTGGATATGGTGGGTCGGCATCATTGGAGCGCTGAAGACGGCAAGCCGGGGCAAGGGAAAAAAAAGGCTGGGCGTAATGGTGCGGATTTAACTATTCGCGTGCCACCGGGAACCTTGGTTTACGATAACCAGACCGGTCTCTTGCTGGCGGATATGACACCCGCGGGCCGAAAAGTGTGCATCGCCCAAGGTGGACGCGGTGGTTATGGGAACTACCATTTCACCACATCCACACGCCAGGCACCTGATTTTGCCCAGCCGGGCATGCCGGGGGAAACACGCGAATTAAAATTCCAGCTTCGGCTAATTGCGGATGTCGGCTTGATTGGCAAGCCCAATGCGGGTAAGTCCACCTTGCTTTCCAGACTGTCAGCCGCCCGCCCCAAAATTGCTGATTACCCGTTTACTACATTGGTGCCGCAGTTAGGCATTGCAGAGTTGGATGTGGAACGGCGGTTGGTGATAGCTGATATCCCGGGCCTTATCGGCGGGGCCTCGGAGGGGGCAGGGCTTGGATTGGAATTTTTGCGGCATATTGAACGCACGCGCATTTTAGTTCATCTGCTGGATATATTGCCTATGGATGGGCAATCGCCATTTGAGGCGTATAAAACCATTCGTGCAGAGCTATTCAGTTACAGCCCCAAGCTGGCAGCCAAGCCGGAAATTTTAGTAGCCAATAAGATGGATCTTACCGGCGCGGCCGAGGCACTGGCCGACCTGCGGCAAGCGATGCCCGGTCGGCAGATTTATGCCATCAGTGCGGTGGCGGGCACAGGGCTGCGGCCATTATTGGAGGCATTATGGACGGCGGCGGAAAAATCGACCGGCGGGCAGGCGTTTGTTGATCAGCCCATTCCTGCCGAACCCCCGCCCATTGATGGCTCGACTGCCCAGCGCCTGCACCAGCCTGCACCGGACACGGCGGAATTGCCGGATGCCGAGCCGGACGCAGCCGATCAGGCCCTGCTGGATGAAATTCGCGAAATGCAGGCCGATGACGTGCGCAAAGGGCGGTTCTACCGGCGCGGGAAAAGATGAGCACTATTGATGATAGGGTAATAATTTAATGGGCATTCTTGCAGTTGATATTGGTAATTCGCGCATCGGGCTGGGCATTTATGAGGATGGCAAATCCAAGGACGCGGCCATGCGCATCGCCGCAGCGGACATGGCCACGCAGTTGCCTACAGCAATTCGCGAATTGCTGGATCGCCATTCCGATCCGATTGCACATGCAGCCATCGCATCGGTGGTGCCGGCGGCTGTTGAACCTGTCGCAGAAGAAATTCGCCGGGCACTGGGGATGGAAGCAGAGATTGTGGGGCGGGATATCCCCATTCCGCTGGAAATGCGTCTTAAAGATTCATCCACCGTGGGAGTGGATCGGCTGTTGGGGGCTTTAACCGCTTATGTCAATACTCAATCAGCGTGCGCGGTGATCAGTTGCGGCACGGCACTGGTGGTAGACTGCGTTGATGCTGAGGGGGTATTTCGGGGCGGGGCCATTGCGCCGGGTTTGGCAATGGCGGCCCAAAGTTTGCACGCCCATACGGCCCAGCTACCGATTGCAGATTTATCGCCTCCCGCCGGGCCGCTGGGCCTCAATACCATGGAGGCGCTGAATTTGGGCCTGTACGCCCAGATGCAGGGTGCCGTTCGCCATTTGCTGGAACTTTACGCTGATATGCTGGGTGTTTGGCCGCATGTGGTGGCCACCGGTGGCGATGCGCAGCGGGTGCTGGGCCAAAGTGAACTGGTGGATTCTTTAATTCCTGATCTGGTGCTGCAGGGCGTCGCTTTGGTTTGCCAATATCAGCATGAAACGGAATAGCACACCGCTGATGGACGGCGTAGGCAAATGGTGTGTATCACTTTGCGGCGCCGCGCGGATGGGAATTCCGTTCGAGTGGCGGTTCCGTATGCGGATGCGCTTACGCGTAACGCACACGCGCGAATCGCGCAGCGATATGGCGTAGGCTAATGGGTCATCGTCCCGGCCGAGTTTGCGTCGGTGTAATCGAGGCGGGACACCGCCACAAAGCAACAGGGCTTTGCAGACCACAGTTTTGGCGTCGGTTGAGCGCAGTACCGCGCCAGGGGCACTTTACGCTAATATGTAGGAGGATGGAAGAGATTGGCTGTGACTGATTCGGAGTCGACCACGATGGCAAAACAATCAGGTAAATCTGGCAAAACTGTCGCGAGAGCTGAAACGAAGGTGTCGGAAGGCGCAGAGGCATCCGCTACGACCGCCTCTTCCCCGCCCACACCGTCGTTGGGGCTTCCATTTGAGCAGCCCATCACCAAGTTGGAGAGGCAGATTCAAGAATTGGTCGTGCTTCAGGAGCAAAAAGGCGTCGATTACAGCCATGAAATCGCCCAGTTGCGTGAGAACCTTCTGAGTCTGATCAGAAAAACCTATGACAATCTATCCGCCTGGGAGACCGTTCAGGTAGCGCGGCATCCCAATCGCCCGCAAACCCGTGACTACATCGACATGATCATCAAAGATTTTGAAGAACTTCATGGCGACCGGCGCTTCGGGGATGACAAGGCAATTATTACTGGCACGGGGCGCATCGGCTCTCAAAAGATCATGCTTATCGGACAGCAAAAAGGACGCGATACCAAAGAAAAAATTGCGTGTAATTTTGGCTGTGCCCATCCTGAAGGTTACCGCAAAGCCCTTTTGAAAATGCAATTTGCCGCCAAGTTTGGCTTGCCGGTGGTTTGCCTGATTGACACCCCCGGCGCGTATCCAGGGCTGGGCTCGGAGGAGCGCGGCGTGGCTGAAGCGATTGCCGTCAATTTGCGCGAAATGTCGGTGCTGCCAACACCCATTATCTGCATCGTGATTGGTGAGGGGGCATCTGGCGGGGCCTTGGGCATTGGGGTGGGAGATCGCCTGGCGATGATGCAATATGCCTGGTACAGCGTTATTTCGCCGGAAGGGTGCAGCGGGATCTTGTGGAAAGGATCAGCCAATGCGCCCGAAGCTGCCGAGGCACTGAAGCTTACCAGCCAGCACTTGCGTCAGTCCGGCATCATTGATGATGTGATCCGCGAGCCGCTGGGCGGGGCGCATCGCAACCGCCGCGCGGCAGCCGACGCGCTGGAACGCTACATTGACCGTACCCTGCGCGAACTTAAAAGCGTCCCCACCTCGCAGTTGCTTGATCAGCGTTACAACAAAATCCGCCAATACGGAGTTGGAGCACTGGCGGTGAGTTAACACCTGCCGACGGGCGCGCGTTGCTGCAAAGCCTCAGGTGGACTGGAGGCAAATCGGCCCATGCACCGGTTGACGACCAAGGAGATATTAAAATAATGCTAAGTAAGACGGAACTCGCCCAGCGTATCAGGCAGGTTGCCTATCTGGAGGGGAACTTTACCCTGCGATCGGGACGAAAATCCAAATACTATCTGGACAAATACCTCTTTGAAACCCAGCCGGACATTCTGGCGACGCTGGGTGCGATGATGGCACAGCGGCGTTCCCCTGATGTGGTGCGCATCGCCGGCGCGGAACTTGGCGGCGTAGCGCTGGCGGCGGCGGCAGCACTCTCGGCCCAGTTGCCGTTTTTTATCGTGCGAAACCAGAAAAAAGATTACGGTACCAGTAAGCTTATCGAGGGGGCCTTGTCCGCCGGCGAAAGCGTTCTGCTGGTGGAAGATATTGCCACCACCGGCGGCCAGGTACTGGAAGCTGCCAAGGTTATCATGGCCCAGGGCGCAAAGGTTGACCGGATTGTAGCGGTTATCGATCGGCAGGAAGGTGCCCGTGAAAATATCGAGACGGCCGGATTTCGGTTTGAATCGATCCTGACGCGCCACGATCTGGGGATATAAATGACCGAGCCAACCCAGTCCCCGCCGCACCATCGCCATCCGGTGCGCCGAGTGGTTTTATCGATCATTAAATGGTGCATCGCCATCATCGGCCTGTGGTATGTGATTTCACACATTCACTGGCATGATCGGGTTACCATCAGGGCCGGGACTGTTATTCGCAATGTGACATTCACCAAACCCACACCGATGCAACTGGTGGCTGTGCATCATCACGTTTATGTGCTGAATTTTCGTGACAAGCTCATTACGGTCCGCCTGCCGAGTGGCAGAACCGTCAGGGCGTTTGCTGCCCAGGCACCCATCCATTTCCCAAGGACTCTAGGCCTGCCTGGCAGTTATCTGGTGCAGTTGCATCACGCACCGGAAGTGCAACTTGGATTTATAAGCCTTCTGGCGCACAGCAAACCGGTGCCACTATTTTTTGCCTTCGCACTGCTGGGAATACCATTTTTAATAACTGCCTGGCGATGGCAACAACTGTTGGGCGTGTGCCAGATTAAGCTGCCCTATGGCCGCTGCCTGACGCTCACTTTTCTGGGGCAGTTTTATTCCACATTTCTGCCGGGTACCACCAGTGGTGATATTGTAAAAATTGTCTACACCGGCAAGCTGACGGGACAGAAAACAAAAAGCGCCATCACGGTAATACTGGACCGCGTGATTGGCCTTGTTGGGCTTATTATTGTTGGATTCACAGCGGCCGTGGTAGAGCTGCTTATCACCATGCATGCCCATGGTCGCAATGCCGATCCAGTGCTGTTGCATGTAGTAATGCTGACCGGTGCCATGCTGGTGGCCACCGCCATCGGTAGTGGAGTGTACTTTTCGCGCCGTGCACGCAAGGCCCTGGGATTGGATTATCTAATTGAAAAACTTCCCCTGCCGGAATTTCTAAAGCACGCCGACCGCACGCTGGCCGCCTATCGCGGACATTTAGGGGTTGTAGCAGCCGCATTGGCAGCAAGTGTTGTATCGCAGGCGGTATTGCCGCTGGCGGGTTTTCTTGTGGGGCAGGCGTTTGGCATGCATGATCCTTTGGGTTACTACATGGCGTACATACCGCTGGCGGTCCTTGCGGCCAGCATTCCCATCGTGCCGCCGCAGGGAATTGGCGTGATGGACTGGATTATTCTGCACTTTTTTGTCACGCGCGGCACCAATACCGCCAGCCAGGCTTTTGCCTTGACGCAGGCGATTCGCTTTTTGCCCATCATCTGGAATCTGGTGGGGGCTTGGTGGGTGGTTCGAGGCGATTACTCGCGACCCCACGTGGAAGACTTGGATGAATTAACACTGGGCGATCCAGCTGTCGGCAGCGAAGGTGCCACTGCGCAGGGGTGATGGGACAATCTCGGCCACATATCGGCTCGCGGGGCACACCTGGAAACATACCGAATGTATCGAGTAGACGCCACCCGGTGCTACCACTACCACCCTGCGATCAGCAAGGGGTTTGTGACATATTTTGCGGCAGGTCCTTCCCATGGCACCACAGATTGCCCCGTGCGTGAGCCACAGCAGCTTTTCTCCAGCGGGCCATATTTATCTCGCAGCGGCAGTCCGATCATCAACACCACGGAACGCCCCGAACACTATTGATCCACCCAAAATCTGACGCACAGGCCCGCCGCACAACCGGGCAGATCAACCGCCCGGCTCACCTCGGCGCGGTCACGCGATGGTGAGCGCTCGCTTCCTGTTATCCCCATCGGCACATGAACCAAATACTTTTTTTGAACTACGCGGATGATCCGATTACACTTTCCCATGCTCTGTGCAGAAGACGTGCCTGGCAGAGCAGGCAAACTCGCTTGTTCCGTTTGAGGTTTGTGCATGGCGGTTCCCAGTCCTCATTTACCGGTGTTGCGATTTTGTGGCCTGCTGGCGGGCAATGTCGATCAGCTGGCCGCTGCCCGGCATGAACTTTCGCAGTGGTATGGCCCCATTCACTACGCGACGGAACCCATAGCATTCGATTTCACCGAATATTACACACCAGAAATGGGGCCGCACCTGTTGCGGCAATGGGTGCGTTTTTCAACACTTTTTGCCCCTGATCAACTGGCGCGATGCAAGCTGGAAACCAATATGTCGGAGATTTTGCTGGCCCGCCAGTTGGCTGCCGGTGTTCGTCGCCCTGTCAACATCGACCCGGGATATGTCACGCGCAGCAAAGTGGTTCTGGCGTCCACCAAAGATCATGGACACCGCATTTATCTTGAACAGGGGATTTACGCCGAAGCTACACTGCACTGGACGGCGGCAGGATGGGGGGTTTCGCCGTGGACGTACGCCGATCATCAAACCTCCACAGCCATCAAGTTTTTTACTGAATGCCGCCAATATTATTTCCGGCAGTTGCAGCTTACCATGGCGATACCGAATACGGAGAAAATTGATCGCCCATCCCCTGCTTCCACCGCTTCACAAAGCCACGCCTCTGAGGAGAACTAATTTGCTGGAAATTGGCATGGTCGGTCTTGGGTTGGCGTTCTGCCTTGCCTTGCTCGGCACGGCCATTGTCCGCCGCATGTCCGGGCGCATTGGCCTTATCGACATGCCAGGCCAGCGCAAAGTGCACGATAAACCCATCGCCCGCAGCGGTGGCATTGCCATTTTCTGGGCCATCGGCCTGCCGATGCTTATGGGTTATGCAGGGACCTTTTTTATTCAAATGCCAGCGATCCGCCATCTGCTGCCGGCTTCCGTAGATAAATATGTTCCGGGCGTCCTGTTTGACCGGCCATTGATGCTGATTCTTTTCATATGCACCCTGGGTGTTCACCTGCTGGGGCTTATCGATGACAAAAAGGCTCTCTCTGCCATACCGAAACTCGCCGGTCAACTGTTCTGCGCTGCCTTGCTGGTAGGGCTGGGTGAAATGGTTGAACCGGGCGGCTTTCGCATATTAACCGTGCTGGACCGTCAACTGCCCGGAGGTTTCTGGCTATCAGCGCTGGCCAGCATTCTATGGATCGTGCTGCTGACCAATGCCTTTAACTTTATGGACAACATGGATGGGCTTTCCGCTGGGGTAGCAATCATCTGCGGAAGCATGTTTTTTGTGGCGGCACTTATACATCATCAATTTTTTATTGCGGGCCTGCTGCTTTTATACATTGGTGCTGCAGGTGGGTTTCTGGTATTCAATTTTCCACCGGCCAGCATTTTCATGGGAGATGGGGGCAGTATGGTGCTGGGATTTTTTTTAAGTGCGCTTACCATCCGAACCACTTTTTACTCCGGTCAAGGCCGTTGGTATACACTTTTCATGCCGCTGATCGTTACTGCCATACCGCTTTACGATCTGCTGGTGGTCTCGCTGGTACGTCTGCGGCGGGGCCGCAGCCCCATGCAGGGCGATACCAATCATTTTTCGCACCGGCTGACCCGGCACGGCTTCAGTAAAAAAGGTGCGGTATTGGTGATCTACGCCGCCACCCTGGCATGCGGACTTTCTGCCCCGCTGCTGGCATTGGTAAGCAGCACGGCTGCGATTCTGGTGGGTGCCCAAACCGTGGCGATACTTCTGATCATTGCCCTGTTGGAACGTGTGGGAGAGCATACGCAATGACCCCCCAAACCCGCCGAAATATGGGGCGAATTGCCCTGCTTGTTATTTTGCTGGTGCTTTGCTATCGCGCTACTATCAATGAGGGCATAGACGATGGCTTTATTGGTACCCTTTCCACCCAGCTTTCCGGCCTGCCGGTGGCGGTTGAAATTGCCTGTGCTGCCGCCCTTGTGCTGCTGTGTTCCGGCGTTGGTCTGCTGGTGGAAACACCTCAGCGGTGGCCAATGTGGGGGACACTGGCGATCATCACCGGCCTGTCAGCAGCGGCCTTTGCCGACGCGATACCGGCGGCCAATCATTTTGCTGCCCTGATAGGTGCGTGCGATTTTTCAATGAATTTACTTGCCGGCTGGACCGTTGCCCTACTCTGCAACTCACCCAATCGGCGGGCGTTCGCCCTGAGTGTTCTGGCCTCGCTGGGAGCCGTGCTGGCATTCAAAGGTCTTATTCAGCACTTTGTTGAATTGCCTCAAACCATGGCTGAATTTTCACGCCATCCCGACCGTTGGCTGGCGCACCTCGGCATTCGCCCCGGCAGTCCTGCCGTCAAACTGTTTATTTCTCGGCTCAAAAGCCACGAGGTGACCGGCTTCGGTGCCGACAATGATCAGTTTGGCGAAGCACTTATTCCACTGATTCTGCTGAATCTTATGCTGGTGTGGTCCACTTATTATTGGGTGAAAATTTCGACGCGTGCAACAGGTACCGAACTTCAGCCCAAAGCCAAACGAAATTCTGAGAAAGCAACCACGACGGCCGGCGGCGACATCAACATGCTTGTAATCGGAACGTTTTTTGCCGTTGTCGTCTCGCTGGCAGAGCTTGCTGTTTTGTGGTTCACCCGCAGCAAAGGATCCATTGCCGCCACGGTGCTTTGCACCGCCGTGCTTGTAGGCGGCCTGGCGGCCGCGCAGTATGTGGAGCGTCTGCGCTATTGGCTGTTTTGGATGATGGTTGTGCTGGCGATGGCCGGTGTCGGCATTTTAATTGCGTGGGGTCTGGCATTTCATGGTCTGCCCACTAAGGATCTGTTATTCCGCTGGCAATACTGGAACGGGGCGGTGGGGATTATCCTGCATCATGCCTGGCACGGAGTGGGATTGAATAATTTTGGCTACTACTACACGCGATACAAATGGCCCAGTGCGCCGGAAGATGTAAAGGACCCGCATAATGTACTGGTGCGCGTCGCTGCGGAGCTGGGAGGACCGGCGGTTATCGCTTTTATCATTCTGCTGGGGATGGCATTTTATGGAGTATTTCGGCCCGCCCGCGAAAATGTCCGTCCGCATGCAACGCCGCCCATGCTGCTGATCATCGGCTTTGCGCTGCTTTGGTGGTTGGGCGTAGGCCTGAGCCGCAGCATTGGTGCAGGCAAGGCGACAGCCTACGTCCTGGAGATGTCTGCCCTTTATGCCGCGATAACCATCGTTACCATGGCGGTGGTGTGTCAGCACCTTACCTACTTTAGCGGGAATTACCGGCGTAAAATTGAAATAGCCTTGGCGGTGGGAGCGGGCGGCATGTTGCTTTATGATCAGATTAATCTGGCCCTGGTAACAGGTTATGTTGCCATGCTGTTCTGGATAATTCTGGCGATAGCCCAACCTCTTGATGAACTGCCTGCCAATGCCGCCCAGTTGCCATCGGGGATGGCCCGAGCCGGACAAGCCGACCCTCAATTGTCCAAATCGCGCGGTGACGGCTTGGCACCCGCGGCAAATTTTTCCGGGTCTTTACCACCTCAAGGCAATTCAAAACTGAAAAATGCCACCGCCCGCCTGTGCGGGGCCGTCTTTCTGGCGTCATCACTGGCATTGGTGGGTGGCGCCATTACGCCAATGGTTAGCGGACACTTTGCATGGGACACCCGGGCCACCGCCGCAGCATATGAACATAACATGGCTTACGGACACCTGCACCGCGCCTTGGCCGATATCAATTATATACTGGCGTATGATCGGCGGTCGCCCGCATGGCTTGAGCGCAAAATATCCGTACTGGAGGAACTGGGGCAAAACCCCCGCGCGGTTACTTTACGCCTGCTGCACCTGAACACCGCCGATGCCCGCGTACGAATACCTCTGGCCATGACACCTGCCAGTGGGCTGACACTACCCGAGCGAATTGCCCAACTGAAACTGGCAATCAAGCTCAACCGCGCATTACCCAAAACGGAAACGACGCGCATTTCACCTAAGCACATTGCCGCGTTACGTGCCATGATTGAGAACTTGCAGTCACAGTTGCCGGCCAAGGTGCGGCCATAACCCGCAAACAACCCGTTGACCAGATGTGAGCCTCATTTGCACCAAAAATCGCCCAGCGGACATCTCACGAAGCGAGTACATTACACACCATGATCTGGGGACTGATGATCTACATCTTCGTCATGATGCTTGGTCCGGCGGGACTGCATCCGGTCTTTCAACACTGGCCTCCTCTTATTGTGGTTGCTGCAGCCGGGGCCGGGGCGCTTTATCTGACCGTGCGCCGCATTTCAACCCGGGCCAGCCACGCGTTGAGCCGCAATCCCGCCAAGGCCACACAGATACAACAACGATTCAGGCAGCGTGCTGCCATCCTGCAACTTATGATGCTGGGCGGGGTGTACTACTTTGTTGATTATCTGGGGTTCGGGAGGATACTCATTCGATCCCATTTTATAATTTTTCACTACTGGATTGTACAGTTTATCTACGGCACTCTGGTGCTTGGCCTGATATTTTTGATACAGTTGGGCACCTATGGCTTTGCGACCGCATGGCGACACATGCGAGATATCGACCGGCTGGCGATGGGACGAAAAGTTTACCCCTGGCCCAGTTCCGTGCGGCTGGCATTGGATAAAGTGCGCGTGACAGCGGGCATCGTTTACACGCTTTTAGTTTTTGCAACGCTCGCCAGCTACGGTGGCGAATATCTGCCCGTGTGGACTCATTGGCAATTTTTGCAGCAGCATGCCGGGGTGATGACCGGAATCATATCGGTTGCGATCCTCTGGATGCTGTATCCATACATACTGGTGCGCGTGCTTAACACACAACGCATGACAGATGGTCAACTTCGAGAAGGCCTGCTGGCAGCTGCCCGGAGGCATCGCATCAAAATTACCGACATTCGGGTGATTCAGACGCACCATCGAATTGCCAACGCTGCGTGGATTGGCACCATTATCTCGCCGCGATACATTTTGCTCACTGATCTGGTCCTCGATGATTTTTCACCCCAGGAAATCGAGGATATTTTCGCCCACGAGTTGGGACATGGCCATCATCGCCATGCAACCTGGTATCTGCTGCTATTGCTGGCCGCCATCTTGTGGCTTGGCGTGTTGGCGCACGGCGAGGAATACCTGCCCGGCTGGGCAGGCGCGGGTACAGCATCGGCAACTCCAATTATATTTATATTTATTTTGATTTCGGCATTCGGCCGATTCAGTCGGCTCTCCGAACACCAGGCGGACTGGTTTGCGGCCCGCCACTGGGCAGGCCGATCTGCAAAAACCGATACCGATGCCAATACCGGCCTCACTCCACCAGCGGAACAGGACTGGAAGGAAGCGATTCTTCGCGGTGCTGCGCTGGGAGCCGAGGCACTGCGGAATCTGGCGGATGAAAATGGCCTCAGGACCGATCGCACTGCGATTACCCACCCCAGCATTGATGACCGAATCACCAGTCTCTACACATTAAGTTTTTGCCCGCACATTGAAAAGCGGATGCACCAACGAGCGAGGATATGGCGATGCGGAATCTTGACCATGCTTGTCGCTGCGATTGCGTGCCAGATATATATTTACTTCATCAGATAGACTGGGGCGGAACATGCCTGAGGCAGAGCCTACCACAACTGCTTTATCCCCCACCAGCTTCTGGATTGAGTACCAGAGAACCACCTTGCCCGTGTGTGCCATGGAACTCCTGCGATGGACGCAACCCGAATCCCAACGGACGAAGCGTTTGTGCCAACTAAGCCGGTAATGCCTGACGATTGAACAATTTCGAATCGCCAATTGATCGCCATGGCAATTCTGGATGGCTTGGCTAACCATCACACCGCAAAACCTCGCCGGCCGCCTATAAATTCATCTCAACTGGCCCAGTTTTGCATAACGTTTGATTTTATCTGCCTTCGTATTCATAATCTCGGCGGCTTTTATGCTTATTTTTGCGGCACATATGTACATTACGCTGCTATATTAGGCATTTACATGTTCACCCTGCCACATTTGGGTTCAGGGTGTCCGCAGGCAGGAGGAACGTTTTTGATCACATTGAGTCCTGGAAAATCGATCCAATTATCAACAAAGAGGGCTTTGCGACCCCATCCGTCTGTCTGGATCGGCTGCTTGGCGGCCCTCGCCGTTACTTTTCTTTCCGGTGGCTTATGCAATGCCGCCGCGCTGCCCCGCTCCCCTTTGCCGAGAGTGCAAATCGATACCGGCAGCACGGCATGGATGATGGCATCGACGGCACTGGTTATGTTCATGATTCCAGGTTTGGCGCTTTTTTACGCCGGCATGGTGCGCAAGAAAAATATTCTGGCAACCATGATGCATTCCTATTCCGCACTGGTGCTGGTCATCCTGCAATGGATATTTTTTGGATACATGCTCGGCTTTGGCACCGATCACGGAGGCATCATCGGCTGGAATCCCGCGGATATTTTGTTGTTGGGTGTAGGCCCGCATCATGCCGTTTCTCAAAGCGGCCATTACATACCAGAAACCGTTTTTTGCATGTTCCAAGCCATGTTTGCGATGATAACGCCGGCAGTCATCGCCGGTTCAATTGTGGAGCGAATGAAATTCAGTTCGTTTCTGGTTTTTGTGCTCCTCTGGACCACATTTGTCTATGACCCGCTGGTGCACTGGGTTTGGGGCGGTGGATGGCTGAACCAGTTGCACGTCGCCGACTTTGCAGGTGGAACCGTCGTGGAAATTGCCTCAGGCGTTGGCGGCCTGATGCTTTCAATCCTCATTGGGGGGCGCAAGGGTTACCCCAATCAGGTGTTGCAACCCAGCTCCTTGGCTTTAACTCTGCTGGGAGCCGGGATACTCTGGTTCGGATGGTATGGCTTCAATGCGGGTTCAGCCGGGGCGGCAGACGGCCTGGCGGGCATTGCATTCCTGAACACCACTGTGGCGGCGGCGGCCGCAGGCTTCGCGTGGAACATGGCAGAATATGTCCACCATCGGCGAATGAGCACATTAGGACTGGCATCCGGTATCGTGGCTGGTCTCGTGGCCATCACACCGGGATGTGGATTTGTCGCAATTTGGGCATCGCCAATCATCGGTATTCTGGCCGGCGCAGCGTGCTATCTGGCGGTTCAGATTAAGGCCAAGATGGGTTACGACGACTCGCTGGATGCATTCGGTGTGCACGGGGTTGGCGGCTTTTTGGGCATGCTGCTCACGGGGCTTTTTGCCATTGCTGCGGTCAATGGCGTGCGAGGCTTATTGCAGGGGGACGTTCACCAGTTTTTGATCCAGCTTGTCGCAGCAGTCAGCACGGTGCTGTTTGTGGCTGTCGGAACGCTTGCCGTTGGATGGATCGTGAAGGTAACCATGGGCCTGCGCGTGCCGGATGTGGTAGAGGTGGAAGGCCTGGATCTGGGAATCCACGGCGAAACTGCATGGGATATTGGTACACTGCCAGAGGCGGCGATTGTCGCCCCGGCCGATTCATGATCGGACTGAATCGGACCATGATCTGGTGACGGAAATACGGTTCCGCCCGACTGGCAAAAACGTTTATTCAAATGAATGAGTTTATGGAGATTGTTTTATGAAATTGATAGTAGCCATCATCCAGCCGTTTCGCCTTGAGGCTGTCAAGCAGGCCCTTACGGCGGTTGAGGTGTTTCGTCTGACAGTCAGTGATGTGCAGGGATACGGCCGGCAGAAGGGCCACACGGAATATTTTCGCGGCCAGGCCATGCATGTCAATTTGATCCGAAAAGTACGGCTTGAAATTGCCGTCAATGAGGCATTTGTTCAACCCACAATTGAAGCCATCAAAACCGGTGCTCGCAGCGGTGCCGGGGGCAAAGGTCAGGTTGGCGATGGGAAAATTTTTGTACTACAGCTGGAAAATGTGATACGCATCAGCGATGGCACCGAAGGCGGCGAGGCAATATAAAAACCTGCTGCGGTGGAGCATGCGGCAGCCGGCGGTTTGGCATTACCAATCCAACTGAACCTTCAACCTAACCTTTTTTGAATCGCGATAAAGCGCGTTCAATGCGGTTCGTAATGCGGGTTTTGACTTTAACCGAGAGGTTTTGCTCAATCGCCTCAACGTACCGCCCGGTGTACTTCATCTGTTTATGCTGAAGTTCGTTGAAGTATTCATTGCCTTCGCGGTAAATCTTTCGCGCCATATGCTGCCGTGCAGCATTGTTTACAGGATCACCGGGCATTTTGAGGAAAATTGCCAGATTTTTTTCGATTGTATTGAGCAGATGAGGGTGGACAAGCCCTTCATGTTCCTGGGTCAACAACAAAGCGCGACCGGCTTTGAAATTGGCGGCGGCGTTTTTGGCCGATGCCAGCGCCGCAGAATCCGCTCCGCAACTGATCAGCCAGAATCGCACTGCCCGAGTGCCTCGCAGTGACGCAAACGTCAGCGCTTGCTGAACCGGATCGCTGATGCTCAGCACCGTGTCGAGCCATTTCGGGTGTTGACGTCGCCATTTACCGTTACCGCGCGGAGGCAACTCATCAACCATCATGCTGATTTTCGGATCATCGGGATATTTGACCAACTGAATGCGGTCCTTTTTACCCGCAAACTCGTATATCAATCGCGGCTGCGGCGCTGCGGACGGCTGACCTTGCCGACGGAATCGCTGCCATCGCTGACGTCTTCCCGTCATGCGTGTGTATTGATAGAACGCCACCACGCGATTGGGTGGCTGGCCAAAAAAATCACGCATGTGCAGGCCCAACCAGATTACGGCCGCCGCAAAAACCACACCCGCCACGGTAAGCTTAATAGTTCGAGGATCTTTGAGCATCTGCTTGTTCATTTTTTTAACCTCATTGCGCCACCGCCCCAATATTGGCCCCAGCTCAGTAAGGGCACCACGGCGACTAACGTGTCTATCATGCCCCACGGAACCCCAAAAGGGGTACCAACGGCACAAAACCAACGAGGGCGCTGCACGGTAAGCCTCCGGGTTTAAACGCTCAAGATGCCGAATCCTTGCATTCGCCCCCGCATCAGTTTCGTCCACACAGCAAGGCCCATCTTGCTTAGACATACCCCCTGTCTACCGGGTATAATCATAAACGACAGAAACGGCCGGAGGTCGCAAAAATCGACAACTTAGTTGACAGCATACCCCACAAGCCGCCTGCCGTCTGGCTGGATACGGCTCGCCGGACAGCTGCCGACACCGTGACGGCAACCAAACATATTTCCGGGCCTGTCGCCCCAGGAACCTCGGTACCATTTCGGCCGTTTGCGCTTGTGGAGATGATGGCGCAAGCTGCCGCGTGCTATGGGGTTAGCCAGGCCCATTTGGATGGCCCCGTACCCACCACCTTGCGGCTGGCGCAATTACGTGATGTGGAATTTGCCCCCCTGCCGCCACCACCATTTACCATAAACATTACGGTTCAACACGCCATGGATCTTGGTGGCCTGTCGCTGTGTGTCGGCTCGGCCAGCATTAACGGTCAGATCGTATGCACTGGAAAACTATATCTTTCACATGGAAAGCTGAATGCCTGATATCCAATCTGAGTTAATCGAATTGCTGCACAAAAATCTGCGGCTAAAAATCCCTGTATCTGACATCCACGCCGATACGCCCATATTTGGTAAAGGCGGTCTGGGACTGGATTCTGTCGACGCCCTGGAGATTGCCGTGCTTTTGGACAAGCATTTTGCCGTGCGCCTGGATGATAAAGACCCTGCCGCCCGCGCCGCACTTACTACCATTGGAACCCTTGTGGATTACGTCAAACTTAAAACGGGGGCCGCGTGAACACCAGGCCCGATCGCTGGACAACACCATCGGGTGCTGAACTTTATCACGTACGTTGTGATCCGCGGTCCGGTCATTATTTAGCTTCTGCCCACTTTCCCCGCTCCGCTGGCATGTTTCAAGGGCACTTTCCCGGCGATGCAATTGCCCCCGGCTACTGTCTGCTGGAATTGATTTCGGAAGTATTAACAGCCAGCGCACACAAACCGACCATTAAAACCATCCAGCAGGCCAAATTTCATCACCCCCTGAGGCCCGGCGACTGTCTGGATATCGATATCTGCTTAGAGCCAGCAACCCCGACAGGGCTCCCATGCGAAGCGATGCTGAGGTGTGGTGATCAACTGATTTTGGAATTCTCGGGCACGTTTGCCGAATCCCAATATGGATAAAAATTGAACCACTGGCAAGGCCTCCGCCGGACGACGTCGGTCAACGCAGATGCGAACTCGTGGGCGGCTTTTTCAATCATTGCCGGCTTATCTGCGAGATCATCAAGGGCATATTGGCGCGGCTCGCTGACACGCAATTCGTAGCGACGCCAACCGGTGCGCAAGGCAAAGGCAAATACGACTGTGGCCCCGGTAGCAACCGCCGCCATAAACGGCCCATACGGCAGATGCGCGGGAGAGCCGAGCACGGTAACATCAATTTTTTTGCCAGAGACAGTGCGGTCCGCACGCATTCCCACCACGTCACCCGCCATCAGTGCCCCGGCGGTTTGAATCCCGGCTGAAACTGCATCCATAGAATTAATAATGCCAAATGATTGCAGGCCGCGCCAGTTTTCTGATCTGAATTGCTCGGTCGCATCGGATAAATCCTGATACATGACAAAGTGTGCTTTGCGGTCGTCAAGCAATTGAGACAGTCGTGGCGCAACGACCTCAATGGTGCCGAAATGGGCGGTCAGGATCAGCATGCCGCCAGGTGACTGGGCTGCACGGCTAAGCATCTGTTTGTCCGGACAGGTGAGGGAGAATCTATCACCGTGGCCTGTCAAAACCACACTGGAATCGATAAGTGAAATGGCATATTCATACATATGCCGATGCGTCCGCCACCAAAGGACCCAGGAGGATGCCTGCGGAAATGCGCGACGGAGAAAGTCGCGGCTGGCAGCCCGGGCTTTGCGGTCGCATAACCAGAACCCCCAAACGGCAAACCAGGCGATAAAGTAGGCCAGCGGGAGGCACGCAATGGCCACTCGCTGCATAAAAGCATTGGCGCGGCGGCCCAAATGATGACGTAATCTGGCGGTTGACGCCGAATTAACATCACTGTCGGTCGGTGAGAGTGATTTTGCAGGCCTTACCGGCGTATCACCTGCCGCAGACTTGTATTCAGCATCCACCAAATTTAGTCTCCGCAATCGGTCTGCCTTGGTCCAAAGGCCTGCACCGGCAGCAGCTGCAAGCAATCGCGGCACACCAAAGAGTGGGCAGCCATTCCCGACTGCCGACACCTCATACACCAGTCCGGATGACCGGGTGTGTGACAGAGTACGACTACCTGCCTTATAATTGCTGCGATGACAGGTCGGAAGGAAACAGATGTCTGACGCTCCAGTGCAAACTCACGCTTTGGATTACCGGGCCATCCTCCAAAACACCACGTCGCGGACGGACGCCTTTCTGCGCGATTTTATCGCATCGCGGGACGGCGTGCCCGCGCTGCTGCGTGAATCCATTGAGTATAGCTTGTTCGGCCCCGGCAAACGTGTGCGACCGGCTTTGGCGATTCTCTCAGCTCAGGCGGTGGGCGGAACGCCGGAGGCGGCCCTGCCCGCAGCCGCAGCACTGGAACTTATTCATTGCTTTTCTTTGGTGCATGACGACTTGCCCTCCATGGATAATGATGATTTAAGGCGCGGCCGCCCCACCAACCACAAAGTTTACGGCGATGCCGTAGCGATTCTGGCTGGCGACGCCATGAATACCTTGGCCTTCGAACTTTTGGCTGAATCTCTTTCCGATCCTGCGCTGGCAGTCAAACTTTCGCTGGAACTTGCCCGCGCTACGGGTCCCGCCGGGATGATTGGCGGGCAAATATTGGACACCTGCTACCCGCAACTTAAGCATGTGGATTCTCAAGCTGCTGACTTGGCCAGCCTCCAGCGAATTCATCGCTTGAAAACCGGTGCGCTGATCCGCGCCGCGTGCCGAATGGGTGGCATCTCAGCACAGGCCGATGCTTGGCATCTGCAAATTCTTGACGAGCTGGGGCAGGCGGTGGGCTTGGTATTTCAAATTGTCGACGACTTGCTTGACGTTACCAGCTCGGACGCCCATTTAGGTAAAAAGACCGGTAAAGACGCGGACATTGGCAAACTTACCTATCCCGTTCTGCTGGGTGTGGAACAAACCAACGCCGAACTTAACCGACAGCAGAAACTTGCCGAGCAGGCCCTGGCCCGACTTGGCCCCGCAGCCGAGCCCCTGTCCCTGGTCGTCCACGCGTTGGCACGCCGGGACAAATAGCCGCGCCGGGCCTGTTTCTCAAAGCGCGACCCACCATCCGCCGCCGTACAGAATCAACAAGCCCGGCTTTGCGCGTCATACGCTGCGCGGAATGGCGCAAAACTGTACCCCAGCCACCACCAAAGTTGGCGGACAGACCGCTGTGTACGCCGGCACTGGGACGTGTGGCGGGAGAGGTGGGCTTTGCGCACCCCTGCCAGGACAGGCCGGGCGGAGAACTCCCCGGTTTTGTGGCGGAATGCGAATTCTGCGCCGGCAAGATGAATCCGCACGCTACAGAGCCACCTGCCTTGAATGCTTTTTCCACTGGCTTTTGCGCGGGATTGCGATAAATTCCTGGGGTCTTTTGCCTGACAGAAGGACGCTAATTATGGTGGATGTAAAGAAGCGGGCAGAACAATTACGCGATGAAATTCGGCATCATGATCGACTTTATTACCAATTAAATAAGCCCGATATTTCTGATCAGCAATACGACGCCCTGTTTCGTGAGTTGGTGGAATTGGAGCGTCAGCACCCGGAATTAGCCGCACCGGATTCTCCAACTCAGCGGGTGGGGGGCAAGCCTCTAACTGGTTTTGAATCGGTTACTCATACCATACCGATGATTTCCATAGACAACACATACAACGAGGCCGAGGTGGCGGCCTTCGATACGCGGGTGCGCAAAACACTGGGTGCGGAAAGTCCACTTTACATCTGCGAGCCCAAAATTGACGGCGTATCGCTGGCTTTGCGTTATGAAAATGGCGTGCTGGTGAGGGCCGCTACTCGTGGCGATGGGGAGCGCGGGGATGATGTCACGACCAATGCCCGCACCATTCGCGACATACCGCTAAAGCTTCAATCACCGATGGCCACCGAGACTGATCCAAGGGGCACAAGCTGGCCAATGCCGCACCCTGTGCCCCCGGTAGTGGAGGTACGAGGTGAGGTGTATCTTTCCCGTCAGCAGTTTGCTGCCATCAACCAGCAGCAGGACGAGCTGGGGCTTGAAGCCTATGCCAACCCCCGTAACACGGCGGCCGGCTCGCTCAAACTGCTGGACCCGCGCGAAGCCGCCCGTCGCCGGCTTAAATTTATTCCCCATGGGCTTGGTGTGGTGGAAGGTTTTGCCTTTATCAGCTATCGGCAGTGGATGGCATTTTTACGGGCAGCCGGTTTTGCCGTCAGCCAACTGCTCAAACCGGCAAAGAGCCTGAATGAGATTTATGACTATCTTCATACTTTTGATGCGATACGCCACAGCCTGCCATACGACACCGACGGCGTGGTGATCAAAGTGGACTCTTTTGCACAGCGCGAGTTGCTTGGCAGCACCGCCAGAGCACCCCGCTGGTGCATCGCTTACAAATATCAACCCGAGCAGGCAGAAAGCGAATTGGCTCGCGTGGTGTTTCAGGTTGGTAAGACCGGCACGATCACACCGGTGGCAGAATTTGATCCGCCGGTATTTATCAGCGGTACCAATGTTTATCGTGCCAGCCTGCACAATTTTGATGAAATCCGCCGCAAGGATATCCAACTCCATGACCGCGTGATGGTTCAAAAGGCCGGCGAGGTGATACCGTATGTGGTAGGCCCTGTGAAGGGAAAACGGCCGCCACATGCTGCCGTCATCACCCCGCCGGCGCTATGCCCCAGTTGCCACGGGCCGGCCATGCTGGATGGCGGATTTGTCCGGTGCACCAACCCCATCTGCCCGGCACAATTGGTGGAACGCATCCGCTTTTTCGGTGGTCGAGATCAGATGGACATCAACCATCTCGGGCCGGCAATTATTGAGCAATTAACCGAAACGGGAGCGCTGCGGGCGATACCCGATTTATACCGCCTGCAAAAGCAACAATTGATGGCCCTGCCTCGGATGGGAGAAAAATCTGCCGACAATCTGCTTGCTGGTATCGCAGAGAGCAAAGGGCGCGGGCTTTCCAGATTGCTGGCCGGGCTGGGAGTGTTGCATGTGGGCATCAACACGGCCGAGGATATCGCCGCGGCTTTTCCAACGCGGCGGGCGCTTGTGAACGCCAGCTTGGAGGATTTTCAGCACGTGCCGGGTGTGGGTGATGTCGTATCCCAAAGCCTGCATCGATTTTTGCATCAGCAAGGCGGGGACAAATTATTAGAAGAGCTGGAATCGCTGGGCGTCTCAACCCAAGCCGAGCGTAAGCTGCCATCCGCGGGCGGTGCGCTGGCGGGCAAGCTGATCGTCGTAACCGGCACGCTGGAAAAATATACCCGAGCAGAAATCAAGGCAGTCATTGAACAGCACGGCGGCAAACTGAGCGAAACGGTCAAAAAAGGGGTGGACTTTCTGGTCGTCGGTACCGATGCTGGCAGCAAACTGGAAAAAGCCCAAAAACTCGGCATACCGATACTGGATGAGGCCACCTTTAAGGCGATGATCTGATAGCGGCACACGGCGAACGGCCGCCATCGGCTTAATGCCAGCACAGGCTGCGTCCGGGGGAGGCAGATTCGGCGCTTCCAGCGGAAAGAGCCAGCCTTTTCAAAACTTGCCAAGCCATGCAGCGCAATTTCGATTGGCTGAACAATGGGCGGTTTTTGGTAAAAGTTGTATATATCGGATATAATTCGGGGTCTGGCACGGGTACCAGAGTAAATCCGTACATGGCGGTCAAACTTGCGGCGTTGGTTGGAAAAATGACAGGTAGAATTCCATTCCTAAAACACTTGGCCATGGCCAGTACCGTTCTGGCGACCATCTTTGCTGTCAGCAGCGCGCAGGTTCATGTGCGTGGCACGAAGGCTGACGGCGGAGGCTTGCACGCCATGTTGGCGGGGCCGATGTCGGCAAGGGCACCATCGACGATGGCCGCCGCCCCGGCTTGGCACATCATGTGGAGCGAATATCTGGCCATCGGAGGCCTCATCTTTGGGCTTATCGGCGTCACGTCCCGGCGTCGTCCGATATCGCCGGGCCGCCTTTATCAAGGTCGAAGGATTTCGCTGGTACGACGGCACCATATCCGATCAATTGCCCGGACCATACTGCACATTCAAATGCCACCCCCCTGCTGCTGCGCCTGATTTCAGGGCTGCCGCCGCACGGCGGGCGCAGTTGTAGCAATTTCATATCAGATATGGGGTGGATTTATGGTAACCAACATTATTAATCGTTCTCTGGCTAAAGTTTTTGGATCACGCAATGATCGGCTGATAAAGGCGTACCGTGAACGCGTGGTGGCAATCAACGCTCTGGAGCCTGCGGTGCGCCAGTTGACCGACATCCAATTGCGGGCCAAAACCGGGGAACTTCGCCAGCGGCTGGCCAATGGTGAAGCGGACACCGCAGTGCTTCCGGAGGCATTTGCGATCATGCGTGAGGCGATGGATCGGCACATCGGTCTGAGAAATGTGCTGGACCCAAAGCGGAACTTTAATCCTGAACTTTTATCGCCGGCCGGGCAGGAGCTTTTCAAGCAGACCAGAGGCAAGTGTGCCAAGGAGTCAGATTGGCGTTTTGTGGAAATGCCTCCCGAACTTTACGAGGCCATCCGCGCCGCCGTACCCGAAGCCCGACCGCCCTATCGAGCCAGGCCATTTGACGTGCAGTTGATTGGCGGCATGGTGCTCTACGAAGGCAAGATTGCAGAAATGTCCACCGGCGAAGGGAAAACATTTGTCGCGCCGCTGGCGTGTTATTTAATGGCGCTGCGTGGCATGCACTGCCATGTGGTCACCGTAAATGATTACCTTGTTCGCCGCGACGCCGCGTGGGTGGCACCGGCGTTTTACGCGTTGGGGCTCTCAGTTGGGTACATTCAGGCGCACATGGACAACGATCCGCGCAGTGCTGCATATAAATGCAACGTCACATACGGAACCAGCAGCGAATTCGGCTTTGACTACCTGCGCGACAATATGAAGCAGAGCGTGCAGGAACAGGTGCAGGGGCCGCTGGACTTTGCCATCGTCGATGAGGTGGACAGCATTCTTATTGATGAGGCGCGCACGCCGCTGATTATCAGCGGCCCGGCACATGATGATTCACCCCGGTATCGCGCAGTGGACGATGTGGTAAGAAAGATTCTGGCGTGCCAGCAGCCATGGCAGAAAGCCAAAGACCGGGTTGATGCCATCAAGCGACGCGTGGGTGCGGCTGAAGGTGAAATTAAATTAAATCGCGGTGACAAGGAAAAGATCAAGGAATTTGAAGATATTGTCCGCAACGGCCAGGCCGAGCTGGTTGAAGCAGAAGCTGCTCTGGCCAACGAAGTGTGCATGTTTGAGGTAGAACTGGACCGCAAATCGGTTCACTTGACGCACGAGGGTACGCAAAAAGCGCAGGAATTTGCGGGCGTTGGATCATTTTACATCGGCAGCAATATGGATTGGCCGCACTTGCTGGAGCAAAGCCTGCGGGCCCACGTGGTATACGAGTGCGATAAAGACTATGTGGTGCAGAATGATGAGGTCGTGATTGTTGATGAGTTCACCGGGCGATTGATGGTGGGTCGTCAGTGGAGCGACGGCCTGCATCAGGCAGTGGAGGCCAAGGAGCGCGTAACCGTTAAACCCGAAACGCAGACCATGGCAACCATTACATTGCAGAATTTTTTCAAGCTTTACAAGCGGTTGGCTGGCATGACGGGCACGGCCATGACTGAAAGCGAAGAATTTTCCAAAATATATTCACTGGAAGTGGTGGCGATACCGACCAACCGCCCGGTTGCCCGGGACGACAATGAGGATTTGATATTTATATCTGAGCGGGGCAAATGGAAGGCGATTGGAGAATCCATCGCCGAGGCGGCTGCGCGTGGGCAGCCCGTGCTGGTGGGTACTACCAGCGTGGAAAAATCAGAACGGCTGTCAAAAATGCTTACCCGTGATTACGGGCTGGAGCATGAAGTGCTTAACGCCAAAAATCACGAACGCGAAGCGGATATCATTGCCAAAGCTGGCCAGCAGGTGCGGCGGCCAGACGGAACGGTAGTCGGTTCAATCACCATTGCTACCAATATGGCGGGGCGAGGTACGGATATATCTCTGGGAGAGGGCGTGGCGGCGGTAGGCGGGCTTTTTGTGCTGGGCACCGAACGGCATGAATCCCGCCGGATCGACAACCAGTTACGCGGGCGCGCCGGTCGGCAGGGTGACCCCGGTGTAACACGCTTTTACCTGAGCCTCGAAGACGACCTGATGAAACTTTTCGCCGGCGATTTTACCCTGCGAGCCCTGCAGCGGCTGGGTATGCAGGAAGATGAAGCGATTGAGCATCCTTTTGTATCCAAAGCCGTCGAACGTGCCCAGAAGAAGGTTGAAGAACGCAACTTCGGCATCCGTAAAAACCTGCTCGAATACGATGAAGTGAGGAATTTTCAACGTACCTACTTTTACAAAACCCGGCAGGAAATACTGGAAGGCCGCAACCTGCAGGAAAAAATATTTGAAATCATCTCCGAAGCGGTGGCCGATTCGGTTAAATACTATCTTGACCGCGACTACGTGCCAGGCAGAGTGGCAGATTGGGCGCAGCAGCATTTTCACGTGACGATTGACGCAGGCGAATTGCGCGACACCGAAGTGGCGGTGCTGGAAATGACTATCAAAGACAAGGCCCGCGACGAAGCCCGCAGCAGCATTTATCAGTCGTTATCCGAATTTTTAAACCCGGACGCCCAAGCCGAAGATTGGGACTATGTCGGGCTGTCCAATTGGGTAAAGACGCAATTTGACGTGCAGATTTCACCAGCCGACTGCCGCAAAATGGATCGGCAGCATATCGCCGAAACACTGGTGGAGCGGGCACTGGACCAGATTGAACACAAAACCTGCACTGATTTGAGCCAATACCTGGTGAGCTATTATGGCTACCGGCAGTTGTGCAACTGGGCGCAGGAAAAATTTGAATTGGACATTCCGCTCTCAGACATCCAAGGCAAAACCGCTGCGCAGGTGGAAGACATTTTGCTGGCAAAGGCCCGGGCGCTGTATCAGGATCGGGAACTGGCCTATCCATTGGATTATGCCATGATGGTGACGGATTTAAGCGGCGGCACATCCAATGTATTTGCTTCAGAGCAACTATCGGGCTGGTTGAAAGCCAAGTACGCCATCCATATGACTGGTGATGAAATCCGGGCCATTCCGGCCGACAAGGTTCGTGAGACGCTGCTGGCAAAAATTCGGCCGGCGGTTGAGGAAATTGACAAGGCGGTGCGTGAGGCTGTTGAGAAATTACCAGAATCGAAAACGCTCGCAGCGTGGGTGACCGATCGCTTTGCCACCCCCGCCGCCCCGGATGAATTTGAAGGAGAGCCGCCCGAAGAGCGTATCGAGCGTATTACAGAGCTGGCGAAGGCGTTTTTGCGTATTGAATTGACGGAACTGGAACGCAATGTGTTATTGCAAATTTATGATACCGCGTGGAAGGATCACCTTTATGCGATGGATCAGTTGCGCGATACCATCGGACTGCGCGGCATTGCCCAACGCGATCCGGTCATTGAATACAAGCGGGAAGGCACGCGGCTGTTTGAAGAATTTTTGCGCGTGTTGCGTGATCGTGTAACCGATACCATCTTTAAGATAAAGGTGGCCAGCCCGGAAGAGATGCGCAACGTATACGCCGCCCAGCAGGAAGTTTTTGATCCGCAGGAATCCACCGGCGTGGAGGCCGGGCGATTTGCCGCCCCTGCCCCGGCGGCCGAAGAGCCCGCGCAGGAAGAGGAAATCGCACCTGTGGCAACGATTGTTAACGCCGAGCCCAAAGTAGGACGCAATGATCCGTGTCCATGCGGCAGCGGACGAAAATACAAGCAATGTTGTGGCAAAACCGCCTGAAGATCAGTCCGGCCCGCTTTAGCTGGCCTCAATGGAGCGTTTAAGCCATGACCATCGAAAGCGTCGCAATTGTAGGACGCCCCAACGTCGGCAAATCAAGCCTGTTTAATTTAATGGCCGGGCGGCGAATTTCCATCGTTGATCCAACGGCTGGAGTGACGCGCGACCGCATCACCACGGCGATTGAGCACCAGGGTGGCGCTTTTGAGCTTATCGACACCGGTGGCCATGGCGTGGAAGACCGCGACAACTTGACCGATGAAATTGAGGATCAAATTCGTATGGCGGTCGAACAATCGGCACTGCTGCTGTTTGTGGTGGACGCTAAAGCCGGCGTTACGCCGCTGGATCAGACAGTAGCGAAATTTATCCGCCGATTTTCCAAACCCGTCATATTAGTCATTAACAAGGTGGATGGGGCGGGACAGGCCCAGGCACAGAGTGAATTTTTTTCACTTGGGTTCAGCGATGCGATGGTGTGTATTTCCTGCACCCACCATCGCGGCCGGACGGAACTGCTTGACGCCATCGCATCGCGCATTACGCTGGCGCCCGGCAGCCAGCCGGCCAACCCGGTGCTTAAGCTGGCGGTGGTCGGCAAGCGCAATGCAGGTAAAAGCACCCTGATCAATACCTTGGCTGGATCCAAACGGGTTATTGTTTCCGACATACCAGGCACCACGCGCGACAGCGTGGATGTAAGCATCCGTGTGGATGACGAGACTTTTTTAATGATTGACACGGCAGGCGTGCGGCGGCGGTCAAAGATGACCAGCGATGACCTGGAATTTTATTCCTACCACCGGGCGCAGCGGTCGATTCGGCGGGCGGACGTCGTGCTGATGCTGATGGATGCCAGTCTGGAAGCTGGAGATGTCGATCAGAAGCTCGCCCGATATGTGGCTGAAAATTTCAAGCCGGTGATTTTTGTGGTCAACAAATGGGATATGGTTCAAGGCCGCGCCCGGCCGGAAGATTTTGGCCAATACCTCGGCAAATTATTCCCACAACTGGCCTTTGCACCCATTTCGTGCATCAGCGCCCGCGACAATGACAACGTAATTGAAACGCTGCATCTGGCGATGAATCTGCACCAGCAATCTGGCATCCGCCTACCCACAGGCCAGCTTAATGTCGCTGTGGAGGAGATTGTCGCCCTGCGGGGGCCTGGCAGCCATCAGGGCAAGCGGATCAAGGTGTATTACGCCACCCAGATTGATGTGCATCCGCCCACCATGGTGCTTTTTGTCAATCATCCCGAATCAGTCACCGAGGAATACCAGCGATTTTTCATCCGCGAATTGCGTCTTCGCACGGTGCTGCGGGAAGTGCCCATCCGGCTAATGCTTCGCGGCCACCGTGGCCGCCAGCGGGATGGTGAAGCTTCTTAAATGGCACCAACCTTTGGTGGTAACTTGCGGTATCTACCGTCGCCAGATCAATGGTCAACCTGCCGCAGAATGCCCAAAAGCTTTTTCCAGCCGGCCTGGCGGGCGGGGCCGGGGAAATCCATAAACGCGTGCGAGGCATAGGGACACATGTATACCGAGACGGGTATGTGGTAGTGCTTCAATTTGCGGGCCAATTCATCGGCCTGCCAGAACGGGACTATCACATCCAGCAGGCCCTGAATTATGTACGTGCGAATGCCATGTTGAGTGTAGGTAATTGGCGATGCATACCGAAACCCGCGGCCATCGTGCAGGCTGCGCCAATGACTCAGGTAATCTTCAGCCACGCCAAAGGCCCACCAATGGGCGATGCCACGCGCTTCGGCCAGATTTGTCGGTGGATAAAATGCCACCACCGCGTTGGCAGTCAGCTTAATCTTTGGATAGGCGGTGGCTGGAAATAGCCGCGTGTTACGGGTGTAAGCGGCCATCAAAGCCAGATAAGCACCAGCGGAAAGGCCCACCAGAGTGGTTTTGCGGCGGCTTAGCCTGTACCGCGCCCGGTGGGTCAGAAGCCACGCCCAGGCGTTTTTTACATCTTCTATGCTATGCGGAAACCCGCCATTGTGGCCCGCCCATCGGTAATTAATATCAAAGACGGCATAGCCGTGCCGCACAAGGTGGCGGGCCATCCAAGCTACAGCCCAATCGTCGTCATAACCCCATACCCATCCTCCGCCGTGCACCAGCAGAATTGTGGGACGGGGGCCCGAAGTATTCGGCAGATACAAGTCGCCATCTAAAAATGAAGTGTGATGCCGGGTGTAAAACATGTGCAGGTATTCGGTGAAGTGCCCGGCCATCGGCACATTGCCCGATGGCACCTGTGAGCAGCCGCCAGCTACCAGCAGCATGCTGGTAGCCAGCGCGTTCGTCCATGTCATCCATTTGCGACGTTTCATCGATTCGATCAACTCCCGGCGCACCGCATTGATTGTAGGATGCCGAAACCGCCGTGTGGCTGACCACCCTACACCGCGGGTGCCCGAAAACTGGAGGGATAGCGCATGGGAGGTGTGGACAACCGAACATGCGGCTTGAGCGCGCACGGGATCACACTACGCAACGGGCACGACGCGATAGTATGGCGGCCGAAAGTACCAATAAATCAGCCGGCGTAATGCCCTCCAGGCGTGACGCTTGCGCCAGCGTCTGAGGCCGAAATTTTTGCAGCGCTTCGCGGGCCTCCTTGCGCAGTTCTGAAATGGCATCAAAATTGATGTTACGTGGTATTTCGCGCGATTCCAGTTCGCGCATGCGATTCACCAGCAATTGGTCTCGGGCGATGTATCCTTCATAGCGCAACTGCGTCTGCAGCTGCTGCCATGCTCCGGCCAGCGCCGGGTCAGCCACAGCGGAGGCAAGCCGGGGGTCGCTCCATGGCATGGCGGCCAGTGCTGACCAGTGAATATCCGGCTGCCGCAGCATATCGATGGCCCGCCGACCGGTATTGAGATGAGCACCAGTAACCACCTCGCGCAAAAATGATATTTGCCTGGCCTGCTGTCGCAGCATGTCCACACGGGGTGCATCCGCCAGGCCGATGCGTTCCGCAATGGGTGTGAGTCGCTGGTCGGCGTTGTCCGATCGCAACTGAAGGCGAAATTCTGCCCGGCTGGTGAACATGCGGTAAGGTTCAGTTGGGGTTTTGGTGACCAGATCGTCGATCATCACGCCTATGTACGCCTCATCGCGGCGCAAAATCAGGGGCGGCTGATCGGTGCACTGGCGGGCGGCGTTGATGCCGGCCATGAGTCCCTGGCCGGCGGCTTCTTCGTAGCCGCTGGTGCCATTAAGTTGGCCGGCGAAATACAGGCCACCGACCAGTCGGGTTTCCAACGATGCATCAATTTGCTGCGTGGGAGAAAAGTCATATTCCACCGCGTAGCCAAAACGCAGTATGTGTGCACGCTCCAGCCCTTCAATGCGATGAACGATCTGCTCCTGCACATCCGACGGCAACGATGTAGAAATGCCGTTGCAGTATATTTCGTTGGTGTCGAGGCTTTCCGGTTCAAGAAAAATCTGATGCTGCATCTTATCTGCAAACCGAACTATTTTATCCTCAATACTAGGACAATACCGTGGCCCGCGGCTTTGAATCTGCCCGCTGTACATAGGAGCCCGATGCAGATTGGTCCGGATGATTTCATGCACTTCAGGGTTGGTGAAGGTAATATGGCAGAGCATTTGTGGTAAAACTGGAAACTGCCTGGCCAGTGGCGAATGGGGCGTGCCGGAAAGGTAGCTGAACGGCCAGGGCGGAGAATCGCCCGACTGCGGCGCAAGGCGGCCAAAGTCAATGGATTCACGGGCTATCCGAGGCGGGGTGCCGGTTTTAAGCCGCCCCAGTTCAAAGCCCAGCCGTCGCAACGCCCCGGAAAGCCCGACGGCAGCCTGTTCTCCGACACGCCCGCCGACGGTTTTTTGTTCGCCAGTGTGCATCAATCCGCGCAAAAACGTACCCGTGGTCAACACCACGCATCGGCAGGACAGGCGTGTGCCGTCACCGAGAGTCACACCTCGGATAACCATGGGGTGATGGCCAGCACTGCCAGCGGCTTCGGTGGTGATATCCTCCACACTGCCGGTGATAATGGCCAAATTCGGACAACCGATATGCAGCAATTCCTGCACAGCCTGGGCATAGCGGTACTTGTCGGCCTGCGCCCGGGGGCTGCGCACGGCCGCCCCTTTTGATTCGTTAAGCACGCGAAACTGAATGCCGGCCGCATCGATGGCATGGGCCATCAGCCCGCCGAGCGCATCAATTTCGCGCACCATCTGCCCCTTGGCCAGACCGCCGATGGCCGGGTTGCAACTCATGCGTCCTATCGCCTTTGGGTCCATGGTAACCAACGCCACCCGACGGCCACTTCCCAACAGCCGGGCCGCCGCCCAAGCCGCCTCGGCCCCGGCGTGGCCACCACCGACCACTATCACATCAAAATCGGTTTGTTCACTCATCCAAATCTCGCCATCGGCTTTCGCATCAGCATGCTTCAACTATCCAGCTCTGGCCGAGTGCTGTCGGCCGTGTCAAAGTTGCCATTTTATCAGAATATGGCCGACGCATTGTCGGCGGGTACATGAAACAGTGAACCGGTATTGCGACGGCCGTAGTTCAGATAGTCGGCGGCAGGCGCGATTGCGTATGAATGCCATCCCGCTGCTTCAGGCGTCAATTGAGCCAACACGCAAACTTGGGGCTCAGAACCATTCGGTTGGGGCGTTGCCAATTCGGTAGGCATAATTGCAACAAGTGGCGTGGACGTGGCGGCCAAGTTGTTATATTAATATATACCATGATTGGTTCATCATTAATCAACTGACACGGCCCCAATTGCACACTTTCATGGCACACAGCGTGCGGCAACTCAAATCAATGCGTTGCCGAGCAAAGACCCAACCCGGTTCGATCGGGTGAAATTGAATGGTGAATGCCTTGCGTCTAGGTCGAATTCAAAATTAAATTTGCGGCAGTGTATGCCTCATTCACAACTCCAGCATCTGCAGCAAGTTGTAACTAACAGCATGCGGCCAAGGCAAAAATATCCGATTTTCACTTGCAAAAGCCATAATTAATGGTATACTCTTTACGATCCAAGTCGGGCGTTCATATTAGTTTAACTTTGGCCCGAAGTTTTTTTGATTGTGTAGAGAGCAAGAATAAATTTGCGTCGCGCCCCGTGATGGGTGTTCGCGTCGTGCTCTGGACGCATGTCCAAGCGCTGTGATCGCTTTTGCAGGCGGTACTTTTCACCGTTGGCACAGGCTTTGCCCGCTTTGGTTGCGTCGAGACGTGGTGTTAGTGAACACGGAGAGGGCATGCCAACGGAGATTGCTTTTCAATCGCCGTGGCCTTCGGTTGCTGTGTTGGTCACCGGCTTGGCGGTCGTCGCGGCGTTCGCGCCGTTTTACAACTCGGGAGGTAAACATGTACCGTTCATCCGTAGGTCAGTATCGTTTGGGCAAATTGCTCGTGTCCGCCGCGGCTGCTGCCGCACTTGTGGCAGTTTGTGCGCCGGCGCACGCCGCCATCAATAATGGCTTTGCCAACGCTGGCAGTTGGACCCTCAATGGTGATTCTGCATCAACATCCAACGGGGTACCAGTTATTTCAGGCGGAGATCTTACGCTCACTACGGCCAGTAACAGCGAGGCTTCCTCCGCATGGTACGGCACACCCCAGGATGTGGCTGATTCTTGGACGGCTACATTTACCTGGCAGTGGTCAGGCACTACCAACCCGGCCGACGGTTTTATGTTTGTGGCGCAGAACCAGGGGCTTAGCGCCCTAGGTGCGTCTGGTGGTTACAAGGGTTATCAACTAACCGGTACGACCGGGATCACGCCAAGTTTCGGCGTAGGCGTGGAAAACTTCGGCAATGGCAACGCCAACAACGTCTCAGTCGGCTTGAATGGCATCATTGTGACCGGTGGTAATAACGTTGCTGGCAGTACTCTGGATGTTAACACCGATTCCAATCCCATTAATTTTACGGTAAGTTATAATGCACCGGCCAACGAGTTGTATGTCACCGGCGTGGATTCCACCAACTCGGCCGATTCATTCTCGTATGTTTACACCGGCAGCAATGGCAACTTGGCACCATCATTTAACAGTGCCACCCAGGCTGGGGGTAACACGGCATACGTTGGTTTTACCGGTGGAACCGGCGGCCTCAACGAGGAGCAGGATTTCACCAACTTTAATTTCACCAGCGGCGCAACGATGCCCGCCAACTACCAGTCGCCAGCATACCTGAGTACAACACGAACTCCGATCGCCCTCACGTCGGGCAGCTTTAATCAGGATGTGGTGGTGGAAAATTCCGCTCCACTGACAAGCGGTGGTGCGATTCCGACGTCCGTTGCAATGCCCGCTGGCCAGAACAGCAATGCTCTTTATGAATCGGGTCTCACCATTGGTGGTACTCTTCAATCGGGTGGGTTACCCACCTCGCATCAGTTTGTCAGCCAGGGTGACCCCAATACGACCTTCCAATTCCAGAAGTACACCAACACCAATAACGTGCTGCGACTGACAAGCGCAACCAGCGGGGCTGCCAACCCGACATCGTCGACGGGTACCATGACGCTTGCGACGCCCACAACCTATTCCACGTTGGCGATTCTGGCGTTTTCTGGCAACGGCAATCCGACCGGTACCGGAACCGTAACACTGAACTTTGCCGACGGCAAAAGCGTCACCACAGACTTTTATGCTCCTGACTGGTTTACCAACGTGGTCAACGGCGTCACACCGGACGGCAATTATTACGGCACGGCGCTATCGCAATTTGGGCGTATTTATCTGGCCCAGAGCACTGTCAACGGGTTGCCCACATTCCCAGACATGTATGAGACAGCTCTGAACCTCAGCCACTTGGGCATTAACAGCACCGGTGGATATGTGAATGCCTCCGGTTATGGTGCCCTAGATTCGCTGACGTTCAACATGCCGTCTAATACCGGCGAAACCGACATATTTGCCGTCAGCGGCTCAGCCGTCGCTACGCCGGAACCTTCCAGTGTGGCACTGCTTCTTGGCGGAGTAATTGCCGGGGCAGCGTTTCTGCGGTGCCGCGCAGGCCGGGCCGACGCATAGGCGCGGAATTGGTACAGCGGCGAGGCCGGCCCGCACGGGCCGGCCTCCCCTTGGCCGTTTTGCGTCGCCGTTTGCTTTTTGAAAGGGGATTTATATGTCAGATCGTCGTACCATCTCTCATTCCACGGCCCACACGCGGACATATCGTCGGCGCGGTTTTACGCTTATTGAGCTTCTGGTTGTGATATCAATCATCGCCATCCTGATCGCCATACTGCTGCCAGCCTTGGCAACGGCCCGAGAAAACGCACAGCGCGTCGTGTGCGCTTCGAACCTGCGAAGCATCGGGCAGATGGGGGCAGAATTTGCCGCCTCTCATCGTGGGTATTTTCCACAGGCGTATATCAATAACATATACAACACCGGCCAGCCGTTCTATTTCCGTTACGCCCCGGACAACTGGCGCGGTTTTAATAACAACGAAGCCTTGAGCCTGTACGAGTCTGATTATTCGGCCAATGGGTGGCGTCATTACGGCACCCCGCTGCAGGCGTTGGAAGGTTATGCCGGTGGGCATACTTCCCAGAACAAACTGGCAAAAATTTTCATCTGTCCCAGTGCGCTCAATCAGACCGCTTTTCATGACTGGCAGTTTGAATTAACCGCCACCTATCCAAGCCCAGCACCAACCTTGGCCAACATTCTGCCGTATCCAGGCGTTCCGCAACTCTCGTACGATCCCTCACCAGTGGATGACAACTGGGGACCGTTCATCACCATTGGTTACATGTATCTCGGCGGTTACGGCAATAATCCATACGCTACGCCACAATACGGCTTTTACAGCGGAGAAAACTGGTACGGCAACACTGTCAATCCGAATTCGTATAACCAGTTTATTCCCAAGCCGGCAACATCGGTTAATGGCAAACCGTCGGACATCCTTGCAGCAGACGTGGTGGCACAACAGGGGCAGGATGCTCAGGTGCCGCAATACTGGTTTAACCATCCGAGTACAACGACCCCAAGCTTGCCAGCATTTCAGAACTGCCTATTTGCCGATGGTCATGTGACCGGGTATGACAACCCATACAAAATTCTCAACACAACCTATTCGGGTAGAGTTATCAAAGGCGACTGGGGCATGGCGCACGTTCAGGCTGGCGGTAACTTCAATGGCAACGTTTACTTCTACTGGCCGGCGATCAATCCGTAAATCGCGCATGCGTACGAAGCCGCCAGTCTTTTTAGCGGAAAATCGTGAGCAGCCCGGCCGGCCGCCCCGGCGTGGCCGGGCTGTTCGCCGCCACACAACAGGCTACCACCAACGCCCAAACGTTTGGCGCCAGCGTGAAGAAGCCTGAAACCATGTGGTTGGAAGGCTCCAACGTCACATTGACCGCTCACGCGTCATCGCATCGGCAGCAGGTAATTCGGCCACCGCCTAATTCCTCTGTGGTTTGTACCGGCTGCTGCGAATTACCTCCGGTGGGCTACGAATTGGCGCATTGCAGGTGTGTAATCCCAATTTCTGCGTCAGTCAGATAACAGCCGGGGTCGAAACCCAGCCAATCTCCGGTGGCGGCCTCTGCTCTGGTCCGCAGGTTGCCATTGCAAACATCTACAAATCGGCAGCGCTGACAGCGATCCGGTAAATGCGCGCGGCGATTTCGAAGGATGGCAAGCCGTGGATCCCGGGCACTTGACCATATTTCGCTGAATGCCTCTTCACGCACGTTACCACAATTGTAATGCCACGAGAATTGGTCGTAGTGCACGTTGCCAACCGGATCAATGGCCGCAATGTTGCAACCTGATCGATTACCTCCAGTACCGGCCAATCGCTGATGAACCATGGCGGCTCGATCAGGGTCCGTCTGCTCCAACTGCAACAACAGGTAGGCGGCGTCGGCGTGGTTGTCGACGGTTAAAATTTCCAGAGGGGTGCCGGCAGCGTGAAATTCGCGGCACTTGGCGAAAATTTTATCCACCATCCGCCGCGTTTGCTCCGCGGTCAGATCGACCCGCTGCATCCCTTGCCCACGGCCGGAATAGGCAAGATGGTATACGCAAAGCCGATTGACATGGTGCCGCGCACAAAGCTCAAATATCTCGTCCATATCGTCAATGTTTAGTGCATGGGCGGTGAAACGCACGCCAATCTTGATTCCTCTTTCCACACAGCGATCGATGGCGGCAAGTGATTTTTCAAACGCACCTTTGGCACCACGCAATCGGTCGTGCGTGGCGGCCGTGCCATCCAGACTCAATCCAACATATTTCAGATCAACTTCCGCCAGTCTATCCGCCATTTCGTCATCAATCAGTGTGCCATTGGTGGACAATGTGCACGCCAGACCGCGATAGCGGGCATAACGTATTAATGGAATAATATCGTGTCGCATGAGTGGCTCGCCGCCACTCATCAGCACGGCGGGAACCCTGAACCGGGCCAGATCATCAATGAGTGCAAGGGCCTCGGAATGAGATAATTCGCCAGGGGCGCTCTGTGGGCCTGCACTGGCATAGCAGTGCACGCACTTGAGATTACACGCTTTGGTCAACGCCCAAACAACCACGGGACGGGGCACTGCATGCGGGTCGGCATCGGATTGGCGATGGCCGTAGCGAAGTTTTTCATTCCCTGCTTGCGTATCACAGAGTAAATTGGAAACACTGAGCATGATGAACTCCTGTCATATTATTCTGAGACAAAGGCACAATCTGGTTCGCTGGCAAGAGGGTTGCCAGTCACACCGAAAGCCCTCGCGCGACTGCCACCGCAGATTTCCCGGTACCTGCATCGGCCGCATTTACCTTCAAGGGCATCAGGATTGCGCAGTGACTTAAACAGTGCGTGATCACGATAGACATCTACGATCGAATCCCGTGGAAATACGCCACACTCAATTGGCAGGAAACCACTTGGGTAAATCTCGCCAATGTGGCTGACAAACATCACGCCGCGGCCGTCATTGGTGCCGACAAGATTGGCAGGCAGCCCGCCAGATGGCCCGGCGTTCATTTCGGCTGCACGCTCCATCAAAAACCGCCGATAATGCGGTGCTTCCGTGGTCTTAATGGCAAAAGGCCCGCGCTGCGTCAGTCGCAGCAGCGTTTCAAAAACACCCTCCGCCTCAAACGCGGACACCCGCAGCATATCCGTGGCACGGCCCGTGGGCACAAGAAAAAAGACGGACCAAAGCACTGGCCGGTATTCCGCCAGCAGATCATGAATGGCTTCCAACTGATGGGCGTTGGCGGCGGTGACAGTGGTATTGATCTGAAAGGGAAGACCGCACTCGCCTGCCCATCGCATGATGTCAACCGTGCGCGAAAAACTGCCTGGCACACCGCGAAACTGATCATGGGTGACCGCGTCGGCAGCATCAAGGCTGATGGCCAGGCGGTGCAATCCGGCGTCATGCAATTTGCTGACGGTCTCAGGATTGATAAGGCGGGTGGCAGCGGGTGTCAGTGCGGTACGCATGCCGTTTTCCACCGCAAAATTTATTAATTCAAAAACATCAGGACGTTTGATCGGGTCACCGCCGGTCAGCACCATCATTGGCGGCTTGGGAAATTGCATGGCCTGCAACACAAGGTCTCTGGACTCTTCGGCGGTAAGCTCACGCGGATCTCGATGCGGCTGGGCGACAGCGCGGCAATGCCGACACCGCAGATTGCAGGCTCGAGTGATCTCATAAAATAAAATGAGCGGCGAATAGGGAAAGTCTTCTCGGGTGTAGGAAAAAGTCCCAGTCGGGCGGGCTGCTGCAAAGGGCATGGAAGGCTCCTTTATTTCACCAATCAGCATAGAAATCTGGCTTGGAGTCTACAACCGCTTGCCGTGCAATTTAGGTGTTTTACCTATACTGGCAAGCCACGAACAGGGGCAAAGCGGGCAGCCTGCGCTGTCCTCAGCACGCCGCAGGGACGTCAGAGGCTTGTCAACACTTTGAAATTATGGAACAGCTCGCTACACTTTCACGTGGGCAAAGTGTCGTTGAGTGTTGATTGAGTGTTTCAGGCTGCCAGGAGAATGTGTTATGACCAGGTTTTTCAGCAAGGAACGCAAGGCTGTTGCAGCGGCGCTTGCAATGGCGGGTTTACTTACGGCGGGATCACTGGCGCTGGCGTACACCAATACGCGGCACGCGGCCATCAGCGAGGCCAAAGTATGGAAGGCACCCAAACGCGCCAACAAGATCAAAAACCCCACCAAGATGACCGCCTCCAACATCGCCGCCGGTAAAGCAATTTTTGACACCAACTGCGTGATGTGTCATGGCGTACACGGGAACGGCAACGGCACGGCGGGGGCTTTTTTAAGTATCAAGCCAGCGGACTTCCGCAAGGCGTCGTTCTGGAAACAGGGTGAAGGCGCCATTTTCTGGAAATTAAGCCATGGCAAGTCCCCGATGCCGGCATTCCGCGACAAACTTAGCCGCCATAAACGCTGGCAGGTTATCGATTACATGGCGTCGGCATTTAAGCCCAAGGCATAATTCCTGTTTGACCACCACGGTTTAGCCACGACAACCATGTGGCGGCGATTCATTGCGAGCCTTCTCTGATGAGGGCTCGCTTTTTTCTGCCTATATTCTGCCTCCACCCGCAAACGCAGATAAGCACGCCGCCAGCCTGGGGAAACAATTTCCACACCTATGGCCTACAACTCCGCACGATGATGAAATAGGGAAATCCCCTACATCAAGTCGCGGAGCAAATCCGAGGCGTGCTTTTTCAGGCCGTGGCATGCTTTCACCCATTGATTGTGTCGCTCGGATATTGGCAGGCCGCGCGACCAAGGACGGCTGGCCAGCGGTTGGACCGGTCGGAGTTTTTTTTGGAGGTATCAGCCATGAGGATTCGTCAAGCGGTTAGAGGTTCACACCAGCCCGGTGCGTGGAGGCGGCTGCTTCCACTGGCGGCCGCTGCGGGAATATTGGTGCTTCCCGCTGCAGGACTATACGCCAAAAGTTCGGAAGCGGTTCAAAGTTCTGCAGCCTATCAGAAACTTAATAAAAAATATCAAAAGCTGGAAGCACAGATGCAGCAAATGGCTCAGGAAATGCAGGCCATGCATCAACAGCAGCTCAAATTGCAGAAGCAGCTCAAAACTCAGGCCGCGGCATCGCCCAAGAATTTTGCCCAGTCCGAGAAGCGTATTCATCGTCGCATTCGCGACTTGATCCGCCGAATGAATCGAGAATCCGGAAGGATCGATGCGCTGGAATCTAAAAATGTACGGTATATCATCGCCGGCGATGTCAATACGCAGTTTATCAACCGCGCGGGAACTGACTCCACATTTTACGCCGATGCAAGCCCGATGATTCAGGTGCGGGTTGACAAGCACATGTTCGCTAATATCGCCTTTGATTTTTACACCCAAAGCGGGCAGGCGGGTGGGTCGGAAGCAGACATCGGAGCTGCCAATATTAATTATTTACTCAACAATTATATGACCCTCGGAGCCGGACTTATCACCAGCCCCATCGGTGGTATCGTTGGAAATTATAACACCGCACCGTGGAACCGCTGGCTGGTGGACGGCTCGCTGCAGGACAACCTTCTGCCCCCCAACGAATTGGGTGCCTGGACACGAGGCGGCGTGCCCGCACCGGATAATCTGGGTTACTTCACTTACTTTTTATTTGTTTCGCAAGGACCAGAATTGATAGCCACCGGCAACAACACCGCCGCCCTTAATTTTGGCAATTGGAACCCCTCCGCCCAGAATGGCAAATCCATTGGTGGCCGCGTCAGTTATTTGCCGATACCTGAATTGGAGCTGGGCTACTCGTTTGATTACTCGGAACCCAGCCCCAGTGGCGCCTACAGCATCGCGTCATCGGATATTCAAGCCCTGGATATGAATTATTACTATCTGAACCGTCACATTGACGGGCTTTTTCGTTTCCGCGCCGGCTGGACATGGGACCAAATTACACAGTCATACTTGAATTCGCCAACCCAGCCACTGTTTGGCAACATGTCCAATGGCGGCCAAGTGGAGGCGGCGTATCAACCAATCCTTTCCGGCATTAAATATGTCAAGCACATCATGGCGGTGCTGCGCTACGACCAGATATACGGGCCATCTGGCTCGGCTTATCCAGCATCCGATTTTGAACAACGATGGAGCGTTGGCCTGGACTATTGGATACATTCCAACGAAGTACTGAAGTTTGAGTATGAATTTGATAATTTGTCCCATGGCCAGCATGGCAATGATGCCCTGCTGCTGCAATGGGCAGTAGGCATATGATGGTGAGGTGCAACATGAACAGAAAAACCGATTTGAAATCTTATTTGAGAGTTTCGGCGGCTGCAGCATTGGTCATCACCGCATTTGGGCTTGCAGGATGCGCCAGCCACAGTGCCACCACAACTGCTTCTGCCAAAAAGGCGGTGGCTCTCCCTTGGCCGCTGACCATTCATGACCCGGCCAAGCACCAGACGGGTGCCGAATTGTGGGCCAAAAATTGCATGCGCTGCCACGAATTACGCTCTCCGGCGCAATACAGACCGGGTGAGTGGTCAGTGATTATTGACTACATGCGGCTTAAGGCTGGCCTTACCGGCGAGCAGGCCAAAAAGATCGAAAGGTTTCTGAAAGAGTCGAGCCAGGGCAGCTGACGGCCAGAGGATATGGTTACCTCGAGTGCAACCATATTCTTGCGATTAAGAAGTCAGGCCGCGTTCCTGGGCCGCCCGGTTGTTAACCCCGAGCCATCTTACCAAGGCATGCCTGCACTCGCGAGCTATGCGGCCCGAAATGCCGGGCAGGGTCGGTGCCTCATCAGGATCCTCGGCCCATCGCGTTGCGCTCTGTGAGCCCGCTCGCGCGTCCCCGGTATCACGCCCCAATTGGAGCGTTGGCGCGCGAAATACCCTGAGGCGGGCGTCTCTTATGGCCCGACAGATTGCCGCGTGCCTGCTGCATGAAAGTTTAACCGGTGGTCATCATCTATCTCATGATCACAATCGGATAACCGAAGCAGTGGAACGCTTCGATCAACCCCGATTATCCAAAATCGAGGGCAGTGTCTCGGCGATCAACCGGGCCGATCGACCGCCTGGCCCCCTTTGGCTCGGTTACGCAAATGCAAACCCCGTATTTCCTGCTGCGAGCCGCGAATCTGTTCAGACCACCCGTTTGACATTACTGGCGGGCGCGGCAGAATACATTCAATGGTTGCGCGGCGAAATTTCGGTCGGGAATAACAATAAGAGGCCCCTTCCGCCACACCGGTGCGCATTCCGAATTGATATTCGTCCGCTTCAGGAGATTCACCCTTTATGGCTCTATTGAAAAGAAACATGCTTAGTCGTCGCAATGTCCTGCAGTTGGCAATGGGCGCTACGGCTGTTGCATCTGTGGCCGGACAGGCGAAGAGAGTTGCTGCCAATGGCCGAAAGGGGGCGGTGGTGCACTTGGAGGATTTGCCACTTTCGTTCATTACCCAGGGATGGGGATATCCGCATAAAAATCAAAGTGTTGGCGGACACCCTCTTAATGTGGCCGGCGTTGAATACAAACGCGGGATTGGCACACATGCCGCAAGCTATTTCGCCATCAAGCTGTTTGGTGATGCGCAGCGATTCACAGCAAAATGTGGCGTCAACCACGCTCCGCAAACCGGTGCCGTCCGATTTATGGTTTATGTCGATGGAAAGGTCGTTGCGCAGTCGCCGGTGATGACCGGTTCTACCCCGGCACACAGGATCACGGCAAATCTGCGGGGCGCAAAAGCAATGCTACTGGTTGTGGAACCGGCGGGCAGCAGCATAAACTTTGATCACGCCGACTGGATCGAGCCAACAGTCTACATGATGCCCGGCGCAAAAAGAATGCCCATGGCCATGAGCAGTTTTTTAAGCCAGTCGATGCCCGACATCGCCAGCGGCGATCCGGATTACCCCGAATTCCATGGGCCGCGAGTCGTCGGGTGCAGTCCCGGGAAGCCCTTTATGTTTATGGTCCCGCACACCGGCATTAAGCCGGTTCACATCACGGCCACAGGTCTGCCAGATGGCCTGCGCATCGATGACCGCGGTATGATTTCAGGCAAGGTGCATCACCCTGGAGAATACCGTGTCAAGCTTACGGCGGTAAATCAGCACGGGTCGGCGAGGCGGACGCTTAAAATACTCTGCGGCCAACATATGCTCGCACGTACCCCGGCCATGGGTTGGAATTCATGGAATGCCTACGATATCAATAATTCATCAAAACTTACCATGGGTGCAGCCGATGCGATGGTTTCAAGCGGTTTGGCGGCAAAAGGATTCATGTACATCAACATTGATGATGGCTGGCAAAATGGTCGCCATGCTGACGGAACCATTCGCACCACCAATAAATTTCCCAGCATGAAAAAGCTGGCCGATCACGTGCATTCTTTGGGCCTGCGTTTCGGCGTCTATTCTTCTCCCGGGCCAACAACCTGTGGTGGCCACACCGGCAGTTTCGGCCACGTTAAGCAAGACGCAGAAACCTACGCCAAATGGGGCGTTGATTATCTTAAATATGATTGGTGCAGTTACGGCCAAGAGGTTCCCAAAAATCCGGATCTGGAGCAATACATCAAACCATACCGGGAAATGGGTGAAGCACTGCGGGCGACCGACCGTGATATTTTTTTCAGTCTTTGCCAATACGGCATGGCCCACGTATGGACATGGGGTGGACATGCCCCGGTCTACGGCAACAGCTATCGCATAAGCGGCGACATTAATGATTCATGGCAGGCGGTTGTGAACAATGGCTTCCGGTCAGACGGGCGTCTATTTCCCTTCACCGCGCCGGGCCGCTGGAATGATCCCGATATGCTGGTGGTGGGTATCGGTACGTTTGAAGATGGGCCACTGCATCCGACCAAACTTACACCACACGAGCAGGTGACACACATAACACACTGGTGCATGCTGGCCGCGCCATTGCTGCTGGGGTGTGACTTGACCAAACTGGATAAATTCACCACCGACTTAATGACCAACACGGAAGTCCTCGCCGTTAATCAGGATGAACTCGGCAGGCAGGCCCAGGTGGTTTATCGCAAAGGATCCATTGAGGTGTGGGCCCGGCCGTTATTTGACGACACCGTGGCTGTATCCATTTACAATTTGGGTCTGGTAAAAGCGGAAGTAAAAATACCATCATGGAGCATGCTTGAGCCGGTGGTGATGCCCGGCGTTAAGCCACCGCTTGGACGCCAGATGGTGCGGGATTTGTGGCGACGGAAAGACTTGGGCCACCATACACAGTTTTCGGCGTCGATTGAGCCACACAGCGCACTGATGCTGAAGGTAGGCACCCCCAACCCGGATGCGGAATAACCGTCGCGAGGGATGAATGCTTATCTTGCGTTAGAATACCGGCCATGCGCAGGATTCATTTAACCGCAACGCACCCATCCGCCAGTTATGACATTGTCATCGGCGCTGATTTGTGTACTCAGACGGCGGCGTTTGTGGCAGAGCAGTATAGGCCGCACATTTGTGCCGTGGTCACCGATTCCAATTTAGCGCCACTGCATTTAAGTAAGCTGGAAAAGGCTTTGAAAGAGGCGGCCATTGAGCCACTTTCACATGTGGTACCTGCCGGCGAACAACACAAAAACATCCAGACTCTGTCCAGCATCTGGGATTTTTTACTGCAGCATCGTTGGGAACGCCGCCTGCCAATCATTGCTCTGGGCGGCGGTGTGGTGGGAGATATGGCGGGCTTTGCCGCCGCCACGACCCTGCGCGGTGTGCCGCTGATCCAGATTCCCACCTCACTGCTGGCGGCGGTTGATGCCAGCGTCGGTGGTAAAACGGGCATAGATCATGCCATGGGTAAAAATTTGCTTGGAGCCTTTCACCACGCATCTCTGGTGGTCGCCGACGTCGAGTTTATATCCACTTTGCCGCGCCGCGAACTGCAGTCCGGGCTGGCGGAATGCATCAAACATGCCGCCATCGCAGATGGAGCGCTTTTCCAGTGGCTGGAAGACAATCTGGCAGGCATTTTACATTTGGACTCCACCACACTTGTCGAGTTGATATTCCAAAACGTCCGCATCAAGGCGGATATCGTCGCCAAAGATCCGTTTGAAAAATCGATCCGCGCCCACCTTAATTTTGGCCACACCTTTGGCCACGCCTTGGAAAAGGTGGTCGGCTACGACAAGCTTCCACATGGCCACGCTGTGGCATTGGGGATGCTGGCGGCTACGCGGTTGGCTATCAGTTTGGGACGGTGCGACCAAAGCTTGCTGCCACGGCTCGAAAATCTCATCTGCCAGGCAGGCTTGCCCACCGTCGTCCGCAATTACGACCCACACACCATTCTTTCCGCCATGTACAGCGATAAGAAAGTGGCCGGTGCCAAGCTGCGATTGGTTTTACCCGAACGAATTGGCCAAGTCGCCATTGTCACGGATGTGCCGGAGACCGCGATTTTAGAAGCCATCGCCACCATCACAACAGCGGGGGCACCATCCGCATGACTGACAGCTCCATCGCCTCGCCGGTGACACTGGCTTATCTGCGGCTATCAATGACTCAGGGGCTTGGCCCCGTGCTGATCAACCGCTTGGTATCTTATGCTGGCGATGCTGATCGCGCTTGCAGGCTTTCGGCGGCGCAGCTGTCCGAGGCGTTATCGATGGAACCGGACCGCGGGCAGATGCTGACATCGGCCATCGCGGCGGTTGATTTACAAGACGTGCTTGCCGACTGCCGCCGGTTATCGCTGCAAATCATATCGCCCGGTGAAAGTTTGTGGCCCCTCGCTTTGCGACAGATGCTTGATCCGCCGCCGGTGCTTTTTATTCGTGGTGCATTATTACCTGACGATACGGTGGCGGTGGCCATTGTCGGTGCTCGCCAATGTACCCTTTATGGCCGCGAGCAGGCCGAGAAATTTGCGCGTGGCCTTGCCCAGGCGGGCTTGACGATCATCAGCGGCGGGGCACGTGGGATTGATACGGCCGCCCATTACGGCGCTCTGCGGGCCGGTGGACGCACCATTGTGGTCAGCGGCTGCGGCCTGGGCCATTGCTACCCACCGGAAAACGATGGCCTGTATGACGACATTATTAATCGCCACGCGGGATGCATCATCAGCGAAATGCCACCAGACGAGCCACCTCTGCCACGCAACTTCCCGCCGCGCAACCGCATTATTGCCGCCTTATCCCTTGGCACCCTGGTGGTTGAAGCCAACTTGCGCAGCGGTTCAATGATTACTGCCCGCCTTGCCGCCGAGGATTACGGCCGCGACGTATTCGCCGTGCCGGGCCGCGTAGACTCACCGGCCAGCAGTGGCACGCACCATCTGATCCGCATTGGCGGAGCAGAATTGGTTGAATCGGCCAATGACATCCTTGCCACCCTTGGATTGCTGACCGCCGACCCCGCTGCAGCGACGGTTTCTGCCGCCGAGGCGGAAGTACCATCTGCACGCCCCTTCGCAGGAAGACGGCAGAGCAGTTCCGCAGAGCCAGAATCACCTGATAAATTGCGCCGACGCCCCGCAGCCGACAACCGTCACGAGGACCCGACAGGCCAGCATACCAGCCATCGCGGTAAGCAAAAAAAGTCGCCTGAAGTATCCACTGTGCCAGCAGAAACTGATGTGCCGCCAGAACCCACACTTTTTTCCGCCCCGCAGGAAAAGATCCTCTCTGCCATCGGTGGCAAGGAACCGCTCGGGATTGATGCGCTGTGTCAGGAAACCGCATTGCCGGCCGCAGTCGTCATGGCAGAACTGACCATGCTGGAGCTGCGTGGACTGATCCGCCGTACCGCCGATCGCACATTTACCCGCGCATGATGATGCGCTTTATTCATACAAGGAGCGTGTACCCCATGCCCAAAATAAAAAGCAACCGAATTGCCGTTTACGTTTATCGAACAACCCCCGCCGGGCCGGAATTTCTGCAGTTGCATCGGGCCAAAGACCATGGCGAGTATGCCGGCATCTGGGGCACGGTGTATGGGGGCATTAAGTCCGGTGAGTCAGCCATCGAGGCTGCCCTGCGCGAACTTCATGAAGAAACCGGCCTAAAGCCCGCCCGTTTTCACCAGGTGGAATTTTTAGAATCTTTTTATCACCGCGGCAAGGACCGCATTTGCATCTTGCCGGTGTTTGCTGCCGCTGCGCCGCGCCAATTTCATGTTAAACTTAACGAAGAGCACGATGCGTTTCGGTGGGTAACGCTCTCCGAGGTTGATCATTCATTTGTCTGGCGCGTGCAACGCCAGGCCATTGCCATTATCCACGAGGATATTATTTTGGGCCGGCCACCCGCAGTTGATCTCCTTCAAATTGGTGCCAACTGACATCCAACCGCGCGGTGTGCGGAGTCCACCCAAGCAGCTGCCAGCTTGCCCGCCGCAGCATCATCAGGCTTATGCCATGGATTTCAATAGTAGTTCAATTGGCAGCGAGAGTTTCTACCGGCGAGTCGGCTGGGACAATACGTCGTCGCGGCTCATCAGCAATACTCAGTCCACTGGGGTGAATGTGCTCCCATGTCCATCCCTCCATGCGTGCCATACGCTGCAGCAGTTGCCGCCGCTCCATCTGATTACTAATGGCTTTCTCATAAGCATCCTGCGGCTTGGTGGGCAATCCACCTTGTCTAAGCACGTCGATTGAAGGCACGGGCGGTGCTCCAGTCGACGCCACATACTGTAGCACGGGAGCCAGCGTCACCACGTATTGATTGATCGCTTCACGTACTGAATGGATCCGGGCAATCTGCACGCCACACGAATGATTGATGCCAAATTCGATGATGCTTAGCGCCTCATCCAGCATGGCGATGTTGGCACCCGCGCTGGCCGCCCTTTTGGGACTGTGAAAAAAGTGCAGCACCGGATAGGTGAGATGCATCTCGCCCAGCGTCAGCAGTTGCGGAATCAGCGCATCAAAGTGGTTGGTCAGGTCGGATGAATCGCAGCCATTCCACGCCCTGTAAATAATGTCCGATGGATTATGCCCCAGCGACCAGATATAAACCGCCACGGAACGCTTTTGCGTTGCCGCCGATACCACGGGTACCAGATAAGCCAAGGCGGCCCCAAAGACAAAAAAACCGCTGGCGCTGCAAAGGTCAGTCAGAATTTCAAACACGTGGCCATGCGGCAGCAGATCGCCAATGCCAAGGGTGAACAGCGTAGAGCCGACAAAATAAATCCTTTGCCACAGATCAGCGGGTTGGTGCGTGGCTGCCACCACCACCGCCCCGGGCACGCTTGAAAAGATAAATGCCCAACCTACCCACAGCAGCCCCGTCCACATGGTCAGGCTGGCCAGAATAACCGATAGCCCCGCCCACGGGATAATCTTGCGCGATGTAAAGCGCATGCGCAGATTTTTTTGAAATCTACCTACCAAAATCATCGTCCGCAACGACAACGGTCCGGCCCCTTCCACAAAGGCTGTCCAAAGCAGGTCAAATATCGCCGTCGCAATGATGACAAAACCGATGATCGCGCATAAGAAGTTTGCCAGCATGTGCCCAGCCCCCAACGATCCGGTTAACAATCGGCCTGTTCTGCCAGCAGACTGCCAATCCGTTCGCCTAATCATACACGTCGCGATGGAAACGGGAGCGAAATTTTGTCAATTAACTCAGCAGCCCGCCTTGGATGACCGCCGGCGAGGATGCGTCATAGCGACCGCAGGCGGTTGCCATTGACATTATGGACGCAGCGACGATACTCCAAACCGCGTATGCGTGAAGTGTAGATTTTTTTGATAAGCTACTGCCAATGTTTGACGCCATTCTCTTTGACCTCGCGGACACGCTTTTGCACTTTGGCAAAGTACGGGCGCTTTCACTTTTTGGCCAAGGTTGCCGCGACACGCATCAGTACCTGGTTGATCGCCGCCTGTGCCCACCCGCCTACGGCGTGTATCGCAAAGTCAGCATGCGGGCATTTACCGGTCGATATTTATGGTCAAATGTCAAAGGGCGAGATTTCGACGGCATGGATGTCATTCATTCGGTCCTGCGAAAATTTGATATCAAAGCGAGCCACCATGATTTGCAGGCGATGGCGTGGATGTGGTATCGACCCGTTTTGCCTCAGACCCACGTAGTACCCGGCACGCACGAGATGCTGGAAAACTTTCGTCGCATGGGCATCAAGATGGCAATTGTCTCCAACACCTGCGCACCGGCCTGCTGCCTGGATCGACACCTGAAACAGGAAAATCTGCTGGAATACTTCCCCACGCGGGTTTATTCATCCACCACGCGCTACCGCAAGCCGCACCGCATGATATTTGAATCTGCGCTGTCACAACTGGGTGTTGATGCCCAGCGGGCCGTGTTTGTCGGAGACTTAATTGCCCGCGATATTCGCGGTGCCAGGCGGCTGGGAATGCGAACGGTTTGGAAGCCGGCTCGCCGTAAATCGCCCATTAATCGGCGTCGATTTAAACCGGACCACACCATTGGCATCATCACAGAACTTGAACCGCTGGTGCGTGAACTCTTTCCGCCGGCGGTCGCGCTTAATGCGGTGGCATAAAGTGAACCGAGCATCTCCAACCCATGTATACCTGTGCGAAAGGTGGTACTAAAGCATGCACAAATTCCTGCACCAATGCGGGTACGGGGTATTGGCCCGCCAGTTACCCTCTCTGTGTCTGGCAATGATTTTACTGGCCGTTCCTGCCGCTCATGCGGCCGTCAATATCCTCACCAATCATAATACGCTTGCCAATACCGGCGAAAATCTACACGAAAAAGTCCTCACCCCCCACAATGTCGTTGTTGGAAAATTCGGCAAGCTGTTTGTCACCCGCCTCAATGGCGTGGACTACGGACAGCCGCTGTTCGTTTCCCATGTCGACATCACCACTGGCCCTCATCCGGGCGTGCAAAATATTATCATTGCCACCACCTCGCGCGATAGTGTTTACGCCATCAACGCCGATACCGGCAAGGTGCTTTGGACGCATAACCTGTTGCGTTGTTTCGACAGCCCCAGGGACACCGTCAAAGCGCAGGAGCGCAACCCCAACTGGGCCGCGAAAAATGAGCCTCTGGAAGATACTCCCGCCATCGATCTCCAGACCGGTGCCCTGTATGTTGAATGCGAGGAGACTGAAAAGGGCCCAGGAACCCACGGTCAACTGCACTGGATTCATCTTTTATCTGCCTTACGATTGAGCAACGGAACCAACTACGCCCACCCCATTAAAATTTCAGAAAGCGGCCCCCAGGGCCAATACATCAGTGGCCCCACCGTTCGCAAAGCCAATGGCCATCTGGATCGTTTTTACGGCTATGAAATCACCTTCCGTTATCTGACGATCGATCCAGTCAACCATGTCCTGTACATGGCGTGCGCCGACCCCGGAGACATCGGGCCGTACAACGGCTGGATTCTCGGCTACGGTGCGGTGAGAAATCGCCACGATCGTTTGCCGCTCAAGGCTGTCTGGAGTGCTACTCCCAGCGGCTGGGCTGGCGGCATCTGGGGTGGGCCGATTGCAATTGACCGGGCGGGGAATCTTTTTGTTGAGACCGGCAACGGCACGTTTGAAACTCACCTTATCCCCGCGCCATATCGCCACCGACTTAAGGATGATTCACCCCACTTGCGGATACCCGCATTGGGCGATTTTGGCGATGCCGCCCTGAAATTGGTGCCGGATAATGACACACACCAGCATCGCGATAACCCCAACGGTTTCGGGTTGCATGTTGCCGACTACTTTGTTCCAACCGACGAAAATATTCTCCTCCAGCGCGATCTGGACATGGGATCTTCCAGCCCCGTCCTGCTCCCCGCATCGGTGGGCGATTCCCGTCACCCCCATCTGATGGTAATCAATGACAAACAAGGGAATATTTATTTACTGGACCGCGACCATATGGGTGGCTACCATGGCGGCAGAAAAGGTGATGGACGATCAGGCAGTAATCATGTCGTTCAGCAGTTGTTGCACGCAACCGGGCCCGGGTTCAGTACGGGTGCCTTTTTTGCCGGCCTGCATCGGCACAGCGGCTGGATTTACTACACCGAAGTAAATGATTTTGCCAAGGCTTTTGTGATCTCCCACGCACATATGACACCTCACCCGGTGACACAATCCCCCATCCGCTTCGGCTATCCCGGCTCCACACCCGAAATATCCGCCGATGGTGGCAGCCACGGCATCGTCTGGCTTCTGAATCGGTACGGCGATCGCCTTCTGGCCTACCGGGTTGATAATCTTCGGCACCCCATTTTTGACAGCAACCATGGATCAGGTCGAGATGGTTTGAAAAATAGCATCGTAGGACATGAAATTGATATGAACTCCACACCGACTGTTGCCGACGGGCGAGTTTACGTCAGCACGACCGACGCGTTGAACTGCTGGGGATTACTTCACCACTGACGCACCGCCGACCCGCCGCATGGCGTGAAGCCTGCCCGATCCTGCGATCTTGCCTCAGAGCGGTCACCAGACTGCGTTGCTGACACAACAGTATTACAATATTATAAATTGTAAAACAGCTTTATGCCGTATCCGAGATACCCGATTCATCATCAGCGGCAGCCAGCGGCTCAATATTCACAAGCTGTGCATTAAATTTTTCCTGCAGCAATTTCACCGCCGGGTGGCTTTGCACCACCTGCTTCAATTCCGGACTCACCCGTGCCGGCACAGGCGCAGGCTGTGCCTTGGACCCTGCGCTGGCCCGGTGCGAAGGCGCAGCATCGGTAACCGGTGCCGATACCGCCTCAAATTCCACCTTTACCGGACGCCCCGCCACGGTGGCCGCTGCCTGTTCAATTCGGGCCCGCAAATGCTGCCCCTGCACGAAACTCTCCATCTTTTTATTGATCTGCAGTATCACCCCGCTGGAATCGCCAAGCCATTTCCACCCCAGCACACTGCCAACAATCACCTCTGCCGATGACCCGCCCGACTGCTTTAGGGCATTGGTAAGTGCAGTCAATTCGGCCGGGGCGGAATCCTCACCAGCCGACGCCGCCGCATCAATTATTTCCGCGGGCTGCGTATCCGGTTCCTCCTTCTCACTGGCAGGTGCTGCAGGCACATCTCCGTCTGCATGATTTGCTTCATCATCTGCCTGATCCGGCAGTTTGGCCGATACTGCGGCCACCGCCTTCGGCGGCGGGGTGGGGTTATGCGGCGTCCCGGCATCCGCCGGTGCATGTCCGCGTTCCGAGGATTGAGCCGTTGAAATGGCAGCGGCGTTTGCAGGCGCAGCGGAGGCAGGCGGCGCTACCCGCCCGGTGATGTCATTTTTTTTTTCCGAGGCGGCGGCCCCTTCACCACCCACCGGTAATTCTTTTAACCATTGGCGTATGGGGGCAAATTCTGATGCCATCGCAAACCGCACCATTAACGCATCCAGTAATGGCCGTGGCATGGTTGAATTGCGAAGCTGCCGCGCCGCCTGATCGCAAATCGCAATATGATGAGCCGCCAACTGGGGAGCGATCTTTCTGGAAAGCTCCGCCAGTTGCTGGCGCGATTCACTGGCAACATCCACCAGATTGGTATCGGTACCACATACACCCATCACCATCAGATGGCGAAAGACCGATGTTAATTCATTAACCAGATATTCTGCCGACATTCCCGACGCCAGCAGCCCATCCGCCCGCGAGAGTGCTCCCGCTGCATCCCCATCCAGCATGGCGGCAATCAGGTTGCACATGTCTGAAAGTGGCGGCGAGCCCAGCAGATCATTCAGCAGCGCTTCGGTAATTTCACCCGCCCCCAGAGACAAAACGCGATCCAAAAGCGAAAGTGCATCACGCATGGACCCGGCCGCCAGCACCGCAATCCGATGCAGAGCAGCCGGCTGCGCCACCGCATTTTCATCCTTGCAGATGTTTGCCAGATGCCCGGCGATAACATCAGCAGGAATATTTTTAAAATCATATCGCTGGCACCGGCTTAAAATGGTGGCGGGCACCCGATGAATATCAGTCGTGGCAAAAATAAACTTCACATGCGGTGGTGGTTCTTCCAGCGTTTTAAGCAGTGCGTTAAACGCCTGCATGGTAAGCATGTGCACTTCGTCAATGATGTATATCTTAAATTTTGACCGCGTGGGCGAAACACCGGCGTTCTGCCGCAGTTCCCGTATCTGATCGACACCGTTGTTCGATGCGCCATCAATTTCAATCACATCAATGTCTTCGCCGATGGCGATCGCCTTACACGACGCACATTGACAGCACGGTTCTCCCCCGCTGCTCTGAGGGCAATTGATGGCCTTGGCCAGAATGCGTGCAGCCGATGTTTTACCCACACCGCGTGTGCCGGTGAAGATAAACGCATGGGCAATGCGCCCGGAAGTGACGGCATTGCGCAGCGTCTGTGCGATAGGCTCCTGCCCCAGCAGCTGCGAAAAATCCTGCGACCGGTAACGCCGCGCCAGTACCGTGTATCCCTGCGCCATGCCCTTACTATAAGCGATACACAACTGAAAATCCCGATGCCCCGCATGACCCATGGATGCACGAACGAGCGTGCCAATCCGCCCCGCAATCTGCCTCTTTTGGCCGCTCACCGGGCCCTGCCACGCTGTGAAGCCTTCTGGCCGCCATGCGATCCTCTAATCCTTAGCCAACTCTTTCGCCACACCACCGAGCAGATGGTTTGCCCAGTTTGCTGGGGAATTGCCACGCACCTGCATTCCTCGTTTCACGCCAGGCACGCCGATTTCCATTTCTGACATCTCGGCATTTCCTCATCGAAATCAGCCGATGGCTTCCACCCGGCACCAATATCCCCGCCAGCTACCGAATGGCCGACGTTCAACAACAACGGCACAACGGCCACAACACAAAATCCGGGCCGTCGCCGCGACTATCCACCTTACCCGCGCGATGGGCCATACAATACTAACGATGTGCTCAGCCATACATAGCCCCGGGCTTGCCTGGGGTCGCTACGAAAGGGGAACAGGGCCACAACGGAGGGCGGTGCAAGATGGCCAATTTTTAGCCGCACCGCCCGCACGACCCGCCGCCGAGCAATATGGTCATCCGGCACGGTACACCCGCGCGATGGATATTCCTCTCGGTTACTGCATTGCAGCAAAACTTGTGGGTAATTGAAAGGGTCGGGCGAACACTCACGTCTACCCCACCCGAAGCCGCCAGATCGCACATCAAGGCCCTTGGGCGGTTGAAATTTTGGCCCAACTACGGGCACCTTGGACGCCCCGAACCCGCGTTGCCATGCCTCGTCCAGCAGTATGCGGTCGCCTATGACACAGCCCAGACCGATGAGGCCTGCAGAACTGCCCACGCGGCAAGTGCGATCGCGTAAATTGTAAGAAAAATGGCGAGTTCGACGAGCTCGCAGCCGAACTCATTGCGCCGGCGAACACTTCGCTCCACCAGCACATTCGCAAATAATAGCGCGAGAAGAGAGATGCCCAACACGGTGGGGCCCCACCAATTTTGCCAGCTGAACATCTGGACGTTATCGGAACTCGGCCAAATGTTTGCACCCAACTTTGCGAAATAGAAAATCGCACACTCGGCAAGCCAAATTGGCGTCCATAAGGAACATCCAATCACCAGCTTGCTCCACGGTTGCTGAGTCGTTTTCAAAAGCTAGCCCCCCTTAAATCGGCCATCGGTTCCGAGAGTTCGATGGCCTCGACCGGCGGCACGAGAAATCCAACCGCCCGCCACCGCAGAGCTGAATCAGGTGCGCTACACTCAAAAGCGATGGACCGCACCCAGTGCGTACCAAAGCACAATAGCGAACAGGCCGCAGCGAATCGCCCATCACTGCCCGGGGATGATCGCCCGCCTGCAAACCACCCCTCCTGCCGCCCATCCGAGTTCAAGCAGACCCAGCGCCACTGCTATGCCAAGGCCGGCACTGAAAACAACTGAAGACACGACCCGCATAAAAAAGTGCCCGCTGGGTGGGGCCCGCCACAACATCATTCCCGCCGAACCCACCAACTCTGCGACTAAACCGACAACGGTCAGCCATGCAATCCTGCAGTGCGGCGTGCGGCCGGTGGTCGAAGCCGGGGCAGGTTCGCTCATGTTTTGGTACTCCTCCATGCCCCTTCGCCGCAAGGCACCCCTGCAGCGCGACCGTCGGGCAACTCACCAACTGATTCCTCCGGGCAACGGTACCAAGCCAACCCGAGAGACGCCAAATGTTTTGTTGCCGGTCCCTGAGCGTGTGGTGCCTTCGACCCATCGCACTATCTTTGCACGCGCCGGGTTGACACCCGGCGACTGGATTCCCCAAGTTATGGTTTGCCCCCACGACGCATACCCGAAGGATTTGCCTTTGTCCCTGCCCCTCGTGCAAACGGCGTAGAGCTTAAACTCCTGCCGCAAGCCCTTGTCCCAAGTGAAGCCACTGGCACCAGGCTCGTCGGTGGAAATCAATGGCCAACGTGCTCCGGAGATATTGTCAAATGTTGTGGATTGGCTCAATCAGGCGGCTGATTTTTTGACTCCATTTTCGAATTGGATTCCTGCCAATACATCCGCAATTAATTCCGAGCCATTAAGTCTCTGAAAACCCCTCTCTGCACTCTGGCAGAGCCTGAAGACCATCGCCAAGCAGGCCTTCCGACTGCCATTATTCCGCGTCTTGTCGTGGCGTAACCGTACGGTTGAAAAAATACTTTCGATCGGATTGGTGGTGCGGATATGCACCCAATGCTCGGCTGGGAAAT
>Ga0209012_1000126_pt1 | contig 128994 bp, 129 predicted proteins | sample RS3BMetagenome_FD_184735 | JGI IMG/M metagenome (GOLD analysis project Ga0209012, IMG submission 184735) | Ferric oxide microbial mat and aquatic microbial communities from Rainbow Spring, Yellowstone National Park, USA - RS3B (SPAdes) (version 3) ... | reverse complement strand
CTGTCCCCACTGTGGTTTCACTATTGACCGTGACCTGAACGCTTCTCTTGTTCTCTTAAAAAGGTCAGGGTGGGTGCCACCCGGTGTGCCTGCAGTTGAGCTTCGCCCAATACCTCCCCTACCCTCCCTAGGGTTAAAAAAGAGGAGGCATGGTGGGGCTATGAGGCAGGAAGCTCCGTCCGTGAGGGCGGGGTGAGTTCACTGGCCATATTTCCTAGTTTCGCTGACTGGGTACCCCAGCACATTTATTGATTATAAGCTTGTTTTTAAATCTTCCATCGGAGGTAGTCCGCACTCCGCCGTCTCCGCAGCACTTAGGATTTACTTCTCTCCGTCCACATCCCTAGCGCGCTTTAAAACGCTAATCAGGCCTCCCAGTGCTGCAAAGGGTGCAAAAAAGGGTCCATCGCTCTGAGCCGATCGATGGTCAGAGAGCCATACCCGAACATAGAATTGCTCTAATGGGCTTTCTGGCAGTTACCTTTACGAGCAAGCCTTCGACGATTTTAAATTGGACTCCCATACTGTCTAGTGGAAGACTTCGCTTGGAGGGGACAAAGTATACACGTGGGGCCGAACAGCCTGACCCCGAAACCGGCGCGATAGAAACTCCAATCTATCAGACTGTAAGCTACATTCACCCTAAGGGCGAGAGGTTTAGGTACACAAGGGAAGCCAATCCCACAGTCGCAACTCTTTCGCAAAAGGTAGCGCTGTTAGAAGAGTTTGAAGCCGGTACCAGTTTTTCGTCTGGAATGGCCGCGATTACCACAGCCCTGCTTGCGTTACTGTCGCCTGGCGCGACTCTAGTTACACAGAAAGACGGCTTTGGAAGGAGCGTAAGGTTTGCGAAAGACTTTCTCGCGAGGTGGGGGGTTAAGGTAAGAGTCACACCCTCAGAAACAGATACAATCATCTCCGAAATCGAGGATGGTTGCTCTGTTGTTTTTGTCGAAAGTGTTACTAATCCATGTCTGCGTGTGGTTGACCTAGAAAGGCTTGCCGAAAGCGCCCACAACGGAGGTGCCCTTCTTGTCGTTGACAATACTCTTGCCACTACTTACAACTTCAAACCTTCGAAATTTGGAGCTGACCTCGTGATTCACAGCGCTTCCAAATTTCTCGCAGGCCACAACGACGTTGTAGCGGGTGTGGCCGCAGGTAAGAAAGAACTTGTACTGAGACTTGACGAGCTAAGGAAAACGCTGGGATGTTCCCTTGATCCCCACGCAGCGCACTTGGTCATAAGAGGAATCAAGACGCTACACGTAAGGATGGAAAGAATAAATGCGAATGCACTAGCGATAGCGCAATCACTTCAGGCAAATCCTAGGGTTGGAGGCGTGATCTATCCCGGACTCGACAACCACCCAGACCATGCAGTCGCCAAGCGTCTTATGAGTGGCTACGGAGGGGTTCTCAGTTTTTACCTGAACACGTCCGATAAAAACGCATACCTGACCTTCATGAAGTCATTGCGCTTGGTGTACCCGGCAAACACGCTTGGCGCGACCGAAACCATAGTGAGTCATCCGGCCACAATGAGCCACAGGGGACTTACGGAAGAGGAAAGGAGGGAAATAGGAATAAACTGGCAATTGATGAGGCTTTCGGTGGGGCTAGAAGAGAAGGAAGACATCCTCTCTGACTTAGAAAGTGCACTCGCATCACTCTAACCCATTCGACTTATGAAATCCTCAAAATCCTTGAGCGATTGAGGGTTGGCAACTGAACCAATGTTCACCGCCTTCTCAAGCGGCACCCCCTGAAGCATCCTCTTTACCGGCACTTCAAGCTTCTTGCCATTCAGGGTCTTAGGAATCTCAGACACCAGTACTATGAGATCTGGTACAAAACGCGGCGACAGGTCATCCCTTATCTTTGACTCAATCCGCTGTCTAAGGATATCATCGGGCACAATACCCCTCGAAACGACGAATAGTATGAGTTTCGGGTCTTCTCCTCCTGTATCTACAGCTAAAGCCTCAACAACTTCATCGAGACCCTCGACTACGCGGTAGATTTCAGATGTACCGAGCCTCACGCCATGCCGCTTGATCGTCGAATCGGATCTACCGTATATGATACACGTACCTCTTTCCGTTATCATGATCCAGTCGCCGTGACGCCAGACCCCGGGGTACAAGTCAAAATACGCTTCCCTGTATTTTTTGAAGTTCACATCACCCCATAAGTAGACTGGCATGGAAGGCATCGGCTCCGTGATTACTAGCTCTCCGACCTGTTCTGTAACGCTGTTACCTGCATCATCATAAGATTCTACTCGGGCTCCGAGCAGCCTGCACTGTATTTCGCCTTCGTATACCGGTAAGAGAGGACAGGCCCCCACAAAAGCGGTGCACACGTCAGTCCCCCCGCTTACTGAAGCAAGCCAAACGTCCTCTTTAACCCTTTCATAAATCCATCTGAATCCTTCCTTAGAAAGAGGTGAACCAGTCGAGCCAATGCTCAGTATGCGACCTAAGTCGTGAGTGTCTCCGGGGTGCACGCCAAGCTTCATACTCTGGTGGATAAAAGGAGCGCTTACACCAAAGTGTGTTATACCCGTGTCCTCCGCAAGCTTCCAAAGTCTGTGTTCATCAGGATAAAAGGCACTACCGTCATAGAGCACAATAGAAGACCCCGTAAGAAGGCCGCTCACTAGCAGGTTCCACATCATCCAGCCTGTCGATGTATACCAGAAAAAGGTACTCTGTTGCTTGATGTCATGATGCAGGCTGAGAGCCTTGGTGTGTTCAAGAAGTATTCCGCCATGCGAATGCACTATAGGCTTCGGAGGGCCTGTAGTGCCCGATGTGTAAAGAATCCAGAGAGGATGCGCAAAGGGAACCCGCTCTATGTTAACTGAGACGCTCTGTCCCTTGTCCAATGCCTCCTCAAAAGGCGTGTGCTCTAATTCAGGATGGGTTCCGAGTTTCCGTATAACCACAACGTTCCTGATAGAGGCAACTGACGACCGTATCCCTTTGAGCGCTTGTGTCTTGTCCAGATACTTTCCAGCATACTGGTAACCGTCCACACCTACAAAAACCTTGGGCTGTACCTGCCGAAACCTCTCCACCGCGCTTGCAACCCCGAAATCAGGCGAAGCGCTTGTCCATACGACGCCTGACAGGGCGCATCCAAGAAAGGCGGCTAGCGTTTCCCAGCTATTTGTGGCATAGGCGGCGACAGTATCCCCCTTCTTTACGCCGAGGGTTTTCAGGTAACCCGCAAAGCGCAAGGCGGCAGACCTTAGCTCTCCGGTTCCTAGCTCTGTGCGCCTCCCGCCTTCATCAACCGAGATTACACGTCCTGAACTCTTGGAAAACACATTCTCTGCGTAATTGACGCTGAGGCCTTCGAACCATTTGGCGCCAGGCATAACCCTTTTATCGATCACACGGGAGAACCGTCCCTCCGTGATCAGGCCAAAGTATTCGAGCAATGCTTCCCAGAAGGTTTCCAAATCGTTTACAGACCAGAGCCAAAGCCTGTGGTAGTCCTCAAAGGTGATACCCCTACTTGAACGAACCCATTCCATAAAGCGCCTCATTTCCGAGTGATCTACAAGCTCGGGTGGTGGAGACCACATTAAGCGCACGTTCTGTGGCATTTATTCAAGAGCACGCAAAGTACTAATTATTGTTTTCCAAGATCACCCTCTGAGAACCTAAAGATGAGTGACGTGAAGAACTTTTCTGCTTCTGCAAGTCCGCGAACGCTTTCATTCCCTTCAATCACATAGTATTCGTCCGGAGCATGAGCACGCGAACCATGACCAACACCTGCTGACACGAACGGAAGTTTAAGTGGATCCTTAGTGAAAACCGCCTGTGGCGAGCTTCCGAGCGAAAAGGGAAAAACACGTGGTTTGAGACCATTGTCCTTGTAACATGCGATCACGTGCTTAACTATTTCCGAATCAGGGTTGGTTCTTGACCAGTCATCGACCGAGTTCGCCTCTGGATACTCATGGATCCTGACGTCAGTATAGCCAAGCCTGTCAAGATGCCTTCTTACTTTCTCAACTGTTTCCGTAATGGTCTGGTTCGGTATGAGGCGCGACTCGAGCTTCGCCACCGCCCTGTCAGGAAGTATCGTCTTAAAAAGAGGGCCCGTATAGCCGGCCTCGATCCCTTGTATGTTAAGAGTGGTTGTATAGAACATTTTGACTAGAAGTTCCTTGCCCTTAAGGTCACGGTAGAAAGACCTTACTCCAAGCTCCTTGTGCAAAGATTCTTCATCAAAATCTTTTGTAAGCTCTTCTATGAACTCTAGGTCCCGGGCGTCAGGGGGGGCGACATTGTCGTAAAAGCCTTCAATCATAACGTGGTCAGGGTCGTGGGGATCGGTCATTGAAGACAGAGCGTGGATCATCCTCCATACCGGGCTTTCAACAAAGGCTGCACGGCTACTATGCACAGCTCTTTCAGCAGGACCTCTGCCCCACTCTTTGCCTGAACACTCGAGCTCAAACTCCACAACCCCCTTGCACCCAAGCGAAAGAGTCACTTGACCGTCGAGACCCTGGGACGCGGAAGGGCTGAAGACTGCCTGACAGTCGTCAAAGAGACTTATATTTTCCTTTACAAACTCCCTGAGATGGGTACTACCCAGTTCCTCCTCGCCCTCCGCCACAAACTTGAGATTGAGCGGAATTTCAAGGCCTGCACGTTTGACTGATACTAGAGCGTTAACGAACGCCATAAGGGGACCCTTACTGTTAATCGATCCACGCCCAACTAGAACGCTTTTGAACGGTGGCATGCCAACTACCTGCGGGTCAAAAGGGTCTTTTATTAATGACCATTTCTCCCCACTCACCTGCTTTACGTCATACATCATGTACACAAGAAGCGTATTTCTTGCATCCGCGTCGTAGTGTGCGTAGACCACCGGTTGTCCCCGAGTCTCGTATACCTTGACTTCTTGGCAACCGAGGTCCCTAAAAATCCCGGCAAGATACGTGGCGCACTGCCTTACCCCCACAGGATTCTCGGCGGCGATGCTTGGAATTCTGATGAGCTCCTTGATCCTTTCCACGTGCTCCCCTCTTGACTGCTCTATTACCTCAAAGACCTTCTGTAAACTTACCTGCATAAATCCAAAACACCCTTTGATTTATAAAGATGGGGTGCTGCTTATTCCTTTATCTAGCATCCACTCCTCCCTAAAGGCTGGAGGTTCATGCTTAAGCGGCGTGCAGCCGATACTGCTCGAAGAGAGGCACCCCGCAAGTCTCCACGGGCGTGAATTCGGGCATGCCCCCACTTTGATCGGGCCGATATTGCTTATCTTGGCACTCAGACTCCTCCATGGCAGGGGCGCACTCCCTGTAGCCCATACCCTCGAGGAACTTGAGGCATGATTGTTCTATCTTGATGGGCTTTCACACCTGCGCAAACAAAGAGGCACTGGTTAACCTTACTTTCTTTTGAACTTCGGGTAGTGAGCATTCTTTCGAAAGAATGTAGTTAACACGCTATCGGGCTCTTTAGTGTCTCTTGAGGCTTGGATTGGAAAGCTTGTAGAGTCGTGTGTTTTCGCGCTTGAGCTTGAAGGGTGGCTTGCGTGTTTTTAAATTCAGCCCCTCTCCCCTCCCCCCGCATCGACTTTACAGTAACGTGTTCCTGCCCCAAGTAAAGTGGTTTCACACAAAACGAGTGCACCCAGAATGTTTCTCAGCCGGGCAGGGCCACACCATTGAGTGCTTTTAGCACAGTCGACAGTTAAACATTCTCTTACATTTAATTCGCCTTCCTTACCCCGGGAGTTGGAGTTGTGTAGGGCATACTCTTCTGTCGCACCCTCCCGACTCTGGTTTATCGTGAACTCTTTTCGTGTATGTGAGATGAGCCCTAGAAGGGGCTTTAGCCTTTATGAGTCACCTAACCTCATCCTAAGTCTTTAGGATGTTTGCAATCGGTTTTCTGTAAGAGACGACGCATAATGACATGCCACCTTAGAAGAGCCCAGATCTGCGAGATCCGGCTCCTCCCTTTGGCACAGTGCTTGAGCATAGGGACAACGTGGATGGAATCTGCAACCTGGCGGAATATTCTTAGGACTAGGTATCTCACCCTTTAGTATAATTTTTTCAGAGGGTCTAAGGGACACCTTGGGAACCACAGAGACTAGCGCCTGGGTGTAAGGATGTCGAGGCGATCTCAGGACTTCGCCTGTCGGACCTTCTTCCACAATCTTGCCAAGATACATCACGGCAATTCTGTGCGAAATTTGTGCGGCAACGGTGAGATCGTGGGTTATGAGAAGTATGCTTGTCCCCTTTTTCTCGTTGAACTCTTTGAGCACGTTAAGCACCTGCATCCTGAGAGAAACGTCGAGCATCGAAACGGGTTCGTCTGCAACAACGAACTCAGGGCCGAGTACCATGGCTCGGGCGATTGCGACCCTCTGTCTCTGTCCTCCGCTAAGCTCATACGGGTATCTTTCGAAGTAGGCTTCCGGCGGACGCAGACCGGCAAGGGACAGGGCTGAGGACACCACACCTTTGTCCGCAGGTTCGCCGTTCACCTGAAGAGGTTCACAAACTATCTGGAAAATATTAAGCCTTGGATTTAGCGAGCCATAGGGATCCTGAAACACCATTTGCATTCTGCGCCTAAGTTTTCTGAGATCATCCTTTGCAAGCGTATCGATTCGCACTCCGTCAAACCACACCTCACCCTCCGTCGGCTTTTCGAGTAAGAGTAAGAGCCTGCCAGTCGTGGTTTTTCCTGAACCTGATTCACCAACAAGAGATGTCACCTCGCCCCTTGCAAGCTCGAGGTCTATTCCGTCAACAGCCCTGATGTACTCTCTTCGCCTTCCGAACAAGAAGTCCACGGGAGACCGTCTGACCTCAAAAAGTTTTTTCAGATTTGAGGCCCTTATGAGTGTGTCAGACACGGGTTTCACCTGCAACAAGACAGGCAACCTTGTGCGTGCTGTCGAGTAACCTGTACTCGTTGTCAAAATGACTACACTCTTCCCTTGCGAAAGGGCAGCGTGGAGTAAACGGACATCCGGAAGGCAGGTTTATCCCGTCCGGCGGGTCCCCTCTTATAAACTCAAAAGCTGTCCTAGGCTCGAGCGATGGAATGGATGAGATTAAAAGGGAGGTGTAAGGATGACCTGGATTTCTAATAACGTCCTGTCTGCTTCCGACTTCGACTATGCGTCCCGCGTACATGACGGCCATCCGGTCGGAAACTTCTGAAACGAGCGCTATATCGTGGCTTATGATAATAACGCTCATCGAGTATTTGTTCTTGAGGGCCAAGAGTAGATCCATAATCTGCGCCTGTGTCATAACGTCAAGTGCGGTCGTTGGTTCATCCGCGATCAGGAGCTTCGGATTCAGTGAGAGAGCAATTGCAATTCCCACCCTTTGCTTCAGTCCACCGCTCAGCTCGTGTGGGTAGGATTTTGCCTTCTCTGGATAGACGCCAACATCGTTCAGGATTTCTCTCGCCCTCTTCCTTGCTTCGGATTGATTCATACCCCGGTGCAAGACGAGCGGCTCGGCCACTTGGTCTTCGACCCTCATTATGGGATTCAAGGAGTTCATCGAACCCTGAAACACCATGGCAATCTCAGATCCGCGCACTTTTTGCATCTCTGACTCAGGAACGGTTGTCAAGTCTCTCCCCTCGAACAGTATCTGTCCGCTAGTACTCGCGTTCCCGGGAAGAAGGCGCATGATGCTATAGCCCATGGTAGACTTTCCGCTTCCGGACTCGCCCACAAGTCCAAGAATTTCACCGCTTATCATTTCAAGGTTAGCATGGTTTACCGCTCTGACCACACCCCGTGGCGTCCTAAAGGTAACCGAAAGGTCGTGGACCTCAAGAAGAGCCAACGACAAGCCCCTCCTTGAGCTTCGGGTTAAACACCTCGTCGAGGGCAAAGCCCGTAAGCGCAAACCCCAGGACTGCTATCACTATCATGAAACCAGGAGGAATCGCGTACCAGTAGTACCCGGCGCTTATCGCCCCCGAAGAATACGCGAAGTGCAGAATCTGACCCCAGCTTATATCGCTCACATCACCAACACCAAGAAAAACAAGCGCGGATTGTGTGAATATTGCATTAGAGATTGTCAAGGCGGTGTTTGCGTATACGAGCGGAAGGACGTTAGGAAGGATGTGTCTTCGTATAACGAACCAGGTGCCGGCCCCCGAAGCCTTGCTTGCCTCTACAAAAGGTAGGGTTTTCACCACAAGGGTCTGTGACCTGACTACCCTCGCCGTAGGCGGCCAGCTCAAGAGACCTATTATGAGTATAACATTGAGCAGTGAAGGGCCGAGCACCGCCGCGACGACTATCGCAAGTACGACGGCCGGGATGACAAGAAAGAAATCCGTGACACGCATCAGTGATTCATCAATCCAGTCACCCGCGTAGCCAGCGGTGACTCCAACACCCGTCCCCACGAAAATTGCTATAAAGGTAGCAAGGAAACCGACAAGAAGGGAGATCCTAGAACCCCAGAGGACGAGCGAAAGTATGTCTTCCCCGAGTTCATTTGTACCAAAGGGGTGCTTCGCGGAAGGGGGCTGCAGTATGGCACTCGGGTCTATCTGGTTGGGATTGTAGGGAGAAATATAGGGAGCAAGTAGCGCAATTATACCCAAAAACACGAGTATTCCTAGTCCTACCATGCCTTTTACGTTCTTTCTGTAAACGTGCCACGCCTTGCTCACGAGTACTTCACCCTTGGATCAAGGTATGAGTAAACCACGTCAGCAACGAAATTAGAAAGTATCACTATCAGAGCAACCACGAGGAACGCCCCCTGAAGAACCGGATAGTCTCTTCTCGATATAGAATCGTAGATCAGTGTACCGACACCGGGCCACGAGAACACAGTTTCGGTAAGAACCGCACCAGCTACTACAGTGCCGATACTTATCGCTATTATTGTAACCGTGGGCAGCATGGCATTCGGCACTATGTGCTTGAGTAAAAGTCTGCGCGTCCCCATTCCCTTGGAATAGGCCGCGACTACGTAATCCTGGGTTAGCTCGCCGAGTATGCTACTGCGCATTATGATCGCAAACTGTCCAAGAATTACAAGAGTAAGCGTGGTCATCGGGAGAATCATGTGTTCAAGAACATTAGCAACATAGGAAAAGGCATTAGGAAACGTTACGCCGACGGACATCATACCCGAGACCGGAATACCAGTTTTAATGGTTAGCATTATAAGAAGGATTCCGAGCCAGAATGTGGGCAGTGCATAAAGGATGAGCGACGCCGAAAGTATGCTAACGTCGGAGGCGGAACCCCTCTTCCAACCGCTAATTATTCCTAGAGAAACACCTAACAAAATGGCAAGCACCGTCGATGGAAGAAGGAGAACAACTGAATTGATCATGGCCGGGAAGAGAACCTGCGTTACAGGTGCACGGTAATAAAATGATATACCCCAGTTTCCAAGAAAGACGTTTCGAAGATAATCGAAAAACTGGACGTAAAGGGGCTGATTCAACCCAAACTGAGCGCTCAAAGTGTCTATTTCGCTTTTAGTAAGAAGGGGATTCCTAAAAAGGAGGGTAATTGGGTTACCGGGCAAAAGTCTGAAAAGCACAAACGTCAAGACGACAGTAGCGAAAAAGGTGACAAGAGAGGATAAACCTCTCTTGGCGATGTACCTACCCATACCCACCCTGTTCAGCCTCTCCTCCGTAGAAGGATTGCGGCGACTCCGGCTATGACGAGCACAATCACAACAGCGATGCCAACAGTGAGCGGATTAAGCGCACTAGAAGGCTGAGTTGTGGGTGGCACAATGGATGTGGAGGGCTGAGGCGTGCTTGACGACGTCGTACCCGACGATATCGAACTAGATGATGTGGAACTTGAAGTCGTTGACGCACTTGAAGTCTGGGTCACAGGAGTAATGTCTATGAAAGTGTACCAGTTAACGTCCGAAAAAGCACCTCCAGTCATGTTCGTAAAGACATTGGTAAAGAGCTGCGAGTTGTAGGCTTCGATTGAATCCACATAGTATAGGTTGATGTACGGAAGCTCGTTGTACAGAACTGACTGAAGCTCCCATGCATACTGTTTGACTTGGGCTATTGAGGTTGCCGTCATCATCTTTCCATACAGCGCGTCGTAACTCTTGTTCTGGTAGCCGCTGTCTGACGTTCCAGTTTCCGTCTGGTTCGACAGGAACACGGAAAGGAGTGTCGGAACCGCGGGGCTCGTGAACCAGTCCCAGAGGTCAAAGTCCTGAGTGAAGTTTGGCCATATTATGCTTGCAAGCGTGCCGCTATCTACCGCCTGAACGTTTGCCTGGACTCCTATCTGCTTCCACCAGTTTGCGATTATGTTTGCCGCCTGAACCTCCTCAGGCGCATTGCTCACAACGTAGAGCGTATAAGAAAGAGGCGTACCGTTCGGACTTACCCTTACACCATTTGAACCCATCTTGTAGCCCGCTTGGTTCAGAATCTCGTTTGCAAGTGTTATGTTGAAGGGGTACGGTTTGAGATTGGGGTCATAGTAGGCGTTGCCGATTGGCAGCAATCCTCCGGCCGGGGTGGCATATCCCTGCCAGATAACCTGCGCGAGTTCTGTGGTATTCATAGCATAGGCAAGTGCATGTCTTACGTTGACATCCTTGAGGGTTGGGTTTCCATGGCCCGCTGGGTACACGTTCACTGCTATATACCAGAACTCTTCGCCAGGCTTGGCAACAACCTTGATGCTAGGATAGTCTTTCATGAGCTGTTGGGCCTGTACAGGAAGAAGCGTGGGCGCAGCTGCGTCTATCTGCCCAGCCTCAAGTGCAGAGACCATACTGTTCGTATCCTTGAAGAACTGTACTATTATGCGCTGTACATGAGGCACCCTAGACGCGTAGAAGTAGTTGGGGTTTGCGGTGAGCTCAATATACTGTCCTTGGATATAATTGGTCACGGTAAATGGACCGCTACCCACAAGCGGATAGTCCTGGTAGTTGCTGAGCTGGGTTGAATTACTCGGGTTAGGCACATACTTTTGCCAGACATGCTCGGGAACTATTGGCACTGCGGCCGCTGTGTTTATCAGAAACAGCGCGGTCGGCCTGAAGTGAAACACCACAGTATAGTTTCCAATAGCCTGGACTGATGTGATGACCGCGACGTTTGGTTCAAGTCTCGAAGCACTGTTGTTCGCCACTTGATAGCTGTACACCACATCCTGAGCTGTTACGGGAACGCCGTCCGACCAAGTTGCGTTGTTTACAAGATAAAAGATAGCAGCTGACTGGTTCGGATAGACATACCACTTGTACGCGAGATCGGGCACAGTGGGACTGAACGTGGAGTTGTATCTAATGAGATAATCATAGACGTCGAGTGTCGTCATGGTCGAAACAACCGTATATGTTGTAAATGGGTTAAAGGTGTCAAACTGCGTGCCGCCGTATCCGATGATGAATGTCGAAGCTGAGCTCTGAGCGTGGGTCACCTTTGTAACGGAGATAAAGCCTCCGAAAACAAGGAGGGCCGCTAGAATGGCCGCAAAAACCGACTTTCGATCCAGCATGGAAGCTCCATAGATGTTCCCGAATATAAAGTTTAAGACGAACAACGAAAAGACATACACGAAAAGGTGCAGAGTATACCGAAATCGTGAGCATCCGCTACTGAGCAAAAGGCAGAATAAGAGAGCAAAGATCCATAAGTGAGTCAAGTCTTCTCCACGGTTTCGCATAATCGCGTACTGGTTTTGAACCGATATAGACCGTCTTGACGCTCGCGGCGTTACCCGCCATAACATCCACCCAACTGTCGCCCACAAAAAAGGTGTCTGCTGGATCGGCTCCCAAGATTTTCATAGCTCTGATCACAGGATCAGGATATGGTTTCATTCTAATCACGTTCTCGCGCGTAACCAGAACATCAAAGTAGCTCGCAACGCCGTTACGTTCTAGTGTTCGCTTGACCACCTTTCTTGCGGAATTGGTAACCACCCCAAGCCTTACCTGTTTGGCACTCAGACACACGAGAACCTCCTGCACACCCTTGGCAAGTCTCGACGAACGGTTCACGAAAGAATCATAACGAGTAAGGACAGTGTACACCCTTCTGTGGAAAGTCGGAAAACGCTCAGGACTGGCAGCTTTCGCGGCAAGAACCATATCTGCAATGGAAGTCATCTGCGACTCCGAAAAGCGCAGTCCAAGCTCCCATGCCACGGATAAAAGCTTGCTACGAACGACATCGAATGGATAGATGGAATCGGTCAGCGTACCGTCCATGTCAAAAAGCACTGCGGTCATAAGGATTCACTCCCGACGATGCAGAGGTTCGAAATCCCATCTCTTGAAATCCTCTCGGTTACGGTTTGAAGGCATGGTCGCGTCCAGCCCCATCTTAGAAGTCTTCCGTGTTATTCTGTCTGCCGACGGGTCAAGGCTTGAACCAGTGACGTCTTTCAACACAACCAGTCCTTTATCCGCCTGAAACCGCGTGGCTATCGCCCACTCAACTTCTTCCATTTTGCTTATATCTATGTCCTCGTCCACCACAACCACATGTTTAAGCGAGGGATGACCACGAAAAGAAGCGTGAATTGCCTTAAGGCCGTCATCTGGACCATTTTTCGAAATTTTAACAACAGCATGCAACCAAGACCCACCGCCGTCTGTGAGGCGAACATCAAGGCATTTTACTTCCCGATTGACCTCGTTAAATATGGTAGGTTCACGTGGAAGTCCCATAAGCACTCTGTGCTCGCCGAAACCGGGGAGAAGTGCGTGATAAAGGGGATCTTTTTGGTGATAAACCGCACTCACCTCGAAAACCGGCTGTTCCCTTACAGCATCAAGCGTGAGTGTCAGGTCAAAAAAGGGGCCTTCTTTTTGTAATCTCTCGGAGTATATCCTGCCTTCAAGGACATATTCGCTATCCCATGGCACCGGAAGGTCAACCCCCCTCGCCTGTACAAGTCGCTGGGATTCCAAGGCATTTGCTATACCAAGTTCGTCGTAACCCGTGGGTACAGTTGCCGCCGCCGCAAACAGGTATCCGAGGCCATTTCCGATTGTCGCAACCACCTCGAGTTCTCCCTTAGACCTTTTCAAGTACGTGTCTAGATCACGGGGAACCACCCTTATCGGAGCCGCACGTGGATTTTCAGGCGAGATCAGCATCCTGTGAAAGCTAAGATTGAGACCGAAATCCGGGTCGGAGGCACAGAAAACTGCGGCCGTCACATATCTTCCCGCGTCTCCCCTCGTGTGAACAAGAGCAGGTAGCTGTGTGCTCAGGCTGACCGGTTCTTCCGTTACCTGAAAGCAGGGTGCCTTCGGATCGCGTTCGAAATCGCCCACCTTTTCAGGGTTGGATATTGCTCTGCTGAGCGTACCTAGCATTTCAGCCTGCGGTATTTCCAAGTATTCGGCAACGAGTGCACGAGTTGAGTACACATTGCCGGCGACCTTTCCACCGAAATTCCTGACCTTTTCAAATAGCATTGGACTGTCTGGTTCTCGTGCAAGAATCGAAGCTACCTCATATTCTGTGTCCACGGGCTGTGCGATGGTCTTGAGTTCCCCGCGATGTCTAAGATCCATTATGAAACCTCTAAAACCCTTAGAACGTTTGAGTAAAGGCAAACCGCACTACCCTGCAAGAAGTCTTGCCAGCCTGCCGGCCACTGATTCAAGAAAGGTCTTGTCCGCCTCTCCATAAGCATTCGATTCCTCACCGTCGATGTCAATTTCCCCGAGCACCATACCCCTCGAGTCGATGATGGGCACCACTATCTCCGACTTTGTTTCTAAGAAGCAGGCGAGATAATCTGGGTTACTTTGTACGTCTCCCACAATAACGGTCATTTTTGTTCTCGCAGCCAGCCCACACAATCCCCTTCCTATAGGAATCCTTACATGTTCGGTCGCGCGCTTTCCCGACCAAGCACGCAAGACAAGCGTATCACCTTCGAGTAAATACACTCCAACCCAAGAGTAGTTGGAATGAGTCTCCCTTAGATATTCCACCAACCTCTGAAGGGATGATGCGGTGTCAGACCCGTCTAACAAATTGTCTATTATCCTGAGATCATTTTCACTCATATCCGATCTCCCACCACAAGGAGCTCAAGGTTCCCGTGCAAACTGTGTGTTACACATTTAAATATAAACGTTTTCAGGTGAACTCCCCCGCCCTTACGGACGGGGTCTTCCCCTGAAGATAAAACGCGAAGGTATGCGCAGAACTAACGCGGAAGCGTTCTGTAACCGAGTTTGTTCTTGGGGCCTTCGCGAAGTTTTTGCGGATTTACTCCCAGCGTGCACAGGAACCTATGGAATTCATCATCCGTTATCCACTCTACCCTTAGGTAATCGGCCAATTCATCATCATTCATTCCCAGTTTCCTAGCCTCCTTGAGCGTAAACAAGTAGGCTTCAATTTCCGTTGGCCTGTCAACATAGGAGTATCTCTCATCAAAAAGCTCCTTACCCTCCATGAACTGGCGTACATGGACCAGCTCATGAATTACATCCAAGTATAGATACCTTTCGTCTGCCGTCTTGAGATAGTGAGAGGATACGAGTATATATCCGGTTTCATCATCAACGGCAAGGTAACCCCTCCGGGGAAAAAGTACGACTTTCAAGCCAGAAAGAACTTCCTTGGTCTTCTCGCCAAATATGCTCTTTACGCAATCCAGATTCTCGAACCCCTGAAATACCTCAAAGAAAGCATAGGTCAGGATGCGTAAATCCCTGTTAATTCGCACCGAGTTAAGCATTGCTGTGAACGTTCTTTCGGAATATTTAAGCGTGAGTGACGTCCGAGCTTTAGATGACGACGAAAGCCCGGTTAAAAAATCAAAAAGGCTTAAATTGTTGCCCAAGTGTTGTCAATTCTGGGTTTTCGCTTGAATCAGGTATTTGGCCTTCTTGTAGGTTTGAGGGCTGTTTTTGCGGCATTTTCTGGAGCGTCTTCTGAAAAGGGAACGCAAAGATGACCGCCCTGAAGAAGGTAATGGTATTCGGCTCAGGCGGCATCAAAATAGCAGAGGCAGCCGAGTTTGACTACAGTGGTAGCCAGGCACTAAAAGCGCTTAAGGAAGAAGGAATAATGACAGTACTTGTAAATCCCAACGTGGCCAGTGTCCAAACAAGCAGTAGAGTTGCGGACAGGGTGCACTTTATACCACTTCAAGCCGGTTTTGTCACGAAATTGATCGAGGAGGAAAGACCGGATGGCGTTATGCTCGGCTTTGGTGGCCAAAGTGCCCTGAGCCTTGGCGTATCGCTTTACGATGCGGGTGTGTTCGACCGATATGGAGTCCGTGTCCTCGGCACCCCTGTCTCCGGCATCAAAAGTGCTCTTAGTAGAGAGCTTTTCCGGGAGCTCATGATCAAGATAGGGGAGCCTGTACCGGAAAGCGAGACTGCCCATTCTATGGGCGAGCTTATCGAAGCCGCAAGACGCATCGGTCTGCCACTCATGGTACGCGTCAGCTTCAACTTGGGTGGCAGGGGTTCCGCAGTGGTACACTCTTATAGAGAGCTCGAAGAGGTGGGCGGTAGAGCATTCGCCCAGAGTGCAATCGGAGAAGTGATAGTGGAAAAATACCTTGACGGATGGAAGGAGATAGAATATGAAATAATGCGGGATGGAAAGGGAAACAGAATATCGGTAGCATGTCTCGAAAACCTTGACCCGATGGGGGTTCATACAGGCGAATCAGTCGTGATCGCACCTAACCAGACTATCGCAAACGACGAGTTTCAGGTGATGCGTAACGCATCGTTCAGGGTGGCCGAGTCAATCGGCTTAGTAGGTGAGTGCAACGTTCAAACGAGCCTGCAGCCTGACGGTAAGCGCTACTATGTAATAGAAACCAATCCCCGCATGTCCAGGTCAAGCGCACTTGCTTCAAAAGCAACCGGATACCCGCTTGCGTACATCGCAGCGAAGCTTGCCCTCGGATACTCTTTGGCGGAACTGAAAAACCCAATAACAGAACACACTACAGCCTTCTTTGAACCCAGCTTGGACTATGTTGCCATAAAGATACCTCGCTGGGATCTCCAAAAGTTCTATTCGGTCGATTCAAGAATCGCGACCGAAATGAAAAGCATAGGAGAGGTTCTCGCCCTTGGGAGAAGCTTCGAGGAAGCATTCAACAAAGCGATAAGAATGCTAGACCTGCCGAATTATACCTATCTCGGCGATTATGCGCCCGAAGATGGGGATGAACTTGAACTCCTGCGTAAAAGGCGTGCCTACTGGTTCTTCTATGCGGCGAGGGCGTTCGCGAAAGGCGAAACAGTCGAAACGGTGAGTAAGCTTACCAAAGTCGACCCCTTCTTTCTTGAAAAACTGAAGAAAATGGTGGAAGCAGAGGACACCATAGCAAAGGAAGGGCCAAGCTTTGAGATGCTTTCCAAAGGTAAGAAGCTAGGCCTTTCCGACAGACAGCTAGCCTCTTTATGGAGCACTAAAGAGGAAGAAGTGGAAAGACTGAGAAGGATTCACAAGGTACAACCAGTTGTGAGGTGCGTAGATACTCTCGCCGGTGAGTGGCCTCTCGAGACGAATTATCTCTACCTAAGCTATGATGGTAGCCAAAGTGAGACAGGTCGGAGAGCAAAACGGGGGCTTGCGGTAGTAGGGGCAGGCGTATTCAGGATAGGCGTGTCGGTCGAATTTGACTGGGGCGTTGTGAACGTCGTAGACGCCGCAAAAAGGACGGGACTCTTCGATAGGGTTGTAATCTTTAACTACAATCCCGAGACAGTGTCTACCGACTGGGACACTGGCGATACGCTTCTTCTTGACGAATTAACACCCGAGTCTGTTCGGGCGGGATGCGATCTTCTTGGGATAGAAGACGTAGTGTGTTTCGCGGGGGGTCAGATCGCAAACAACATGATAGAACGACTTCACAAAATGGGTCTTAGGATCGTTGGAAGTAACGCGAGTTCGGTCGGAATTGCAGAAAACCGAAAAAAGTTCTCCGAAATCCTTGACAGGCTTGGGATACCCCAGCCGGAGTGGACCGAAGCAACCGACCTCAGGGAAGCGCTGAAATTCGCGGACAGAGTGGGCTACCCGGTACTTGTCAGACCAAGCTATGTGCTGAGCGGTTCATCCATGACGATCGCGATGAATGAGGAGGAACTTGAAAACTTCATCTTAAAAGCCACGAAGGCATCGCCGGAGCATCCTGTTGTTGTTTCAAAGTTCATCGAAGGTGCGCTGGAAGGCGAAGTTGACGCCGTAGGAACACGAAATGGAATTCTTGCAGCTCTACTCGAGCACATCGAAGAAGGAGGAGTGCATAGTGGGGACGCCACCATAGTTACGCCGTCGCATACGCTCGGTGGCAGCACGTATGACATTTCGAGGATTTTGGAAAGTCTGGTCGCTGAGATTGACATCAAGGGCCCCTTTAACCTGCAGTTTCTCGTGAAAAACAACACCATATACGTGATCGAGCTAAACCTAAGGCTCAGTAGATCCATGCCCTTTACGAGCAAGACATATGGCGTAAACCTAGCAGAGCTAGGGCTGAAAGCCGCTCTGGATATCGCTAAACTCCGCGGTATAGAATTTATGCGCTCACAACTTATTGGCGTAAAGTCACCTCAGTTTTCGTGGTCCCAGCTTAAGGGCGCGTACCCACACTTGGGGCCTGAGATGAGGAGTACAGGTGAAGTGGCGGCATTCGCAAAGACTCTAGAGGAAGCCTTGTACAAAAGCTGGCTCGGTGCGCCTCCAAACAGGGTGCCAGACAGGAACTCATGGGTGCTTGCCTACTCGAGGGTGCAGACCCGCGACGCAATAGCCGCCTGCCACAGCCTTCAGGAACAGGGATATCGTATTGTGACATTTGACAGGGCACCGCTTGGCACGTTCGAGCGGTTTACCGAAACGGAGCTTATTGACGCGATAAAGACAGGTAGGGTACAGCTCCTTATCACAGAGGGATTCCATCCAGACCTAGACATGAAGTTAAGGAGAGAGATGGTCGACCGAAATATACCGGTAGTTCTTTCTTTCAGACTTGCGTCTGCCCTCGCAAAGAGTTTCGAAACTTTACTCGTAGACCAGCGAAGCGCCTAGCGGTCTACCTCGCCCAAAACCGGGTCAAATGAGCCGAATGTCACCAAAGCATCCTGTAACTTCTCTCCTACCATCACTCGTTTTGCCACATAAACGTTGATGAATGCGGCACTCTTGATCTTCATACGAACGGCTCTTGGAGAACCATCACTGACAATATAGTATGACCCCTCACCTCGAGGTGTCTCTATTCTGCTTGAAGCCTCACCTTCGGGTATAGCAAGTATGGAAGACTTCGACTGATATGGACCGCTTGGCAGGTTTTTCAGAGCTTGACGCACAATCGAAATGCTCTGTCTGATCTCCTCAAGCCTCATGAGATAGCGCTCTAAATTGTCACCGTTCTTCCCCAAAACAACTTCGAAGTCAAACTCGTCGTACACCGAATAGGGGTCGTCCTTCCTCACGTCAAATGGTATTCCCGAAGCCCTGAGTGGTGGACCCACGGCACCCCATTCTATTGCATCCGATGCCCTTAGAACGCCTGTACCCCTGAATCGTCTGAGAAACACTGGATTACGTTCGTATATTGTAGAGAACTCATCAAGATGTTGCTCTATTGTATCGATGGCCTGATTCGCTCTTTCTACAAATCCTTTCGGCAGATCCCTGTTGACCCCGCCGAAGCGGAAATAGTCGGGAAGCATCCTCGCACCGCACACCATTTCGTTCAGGTCTAGGACCAGTTCCCTATCTCTGAGACCCCAAACAAATCCAGTAAGCTGACCGACCTCGTCACCAGCGGTAGCAATGAACATAAGGTGACTCTGGATTCGGTCAAGCTCGGCCATTATTACTCGTATGTATTCAGCCCTCGCCGGCGGCTCCACCCCAGCGAGCTCTTCCACGGCGCTTACGTAAGCCCATTCCCAGTTTAGCGGGGACACATAGTTCGTCCTGTCTGGGTATGGAAGCATCTGAACCCAAGTGTTGTTCTCGCCCAGTTTTTCATGATTGCGATGCAGATAACCCATCACGATATCCGCATCCACCACGACTTCCCCATCTAACCTGAATCTGATCATCAGCGGACCGTGAGTGGCCGGATGGTGGGGACCGAAGTTGACCGTAAGTATCTCATCCTCCACCTCGGGATTTTCATCAAGCCACTTCGCCGGCAGGGCAATTTTTCCTTCATTTATTCTCCAAGTCTGGGGCGGTGGGTAACCCAAGCTTGGATTCAAAGGATAGCCCCTCCTGTCATAGATCTTTCTCAATGGATGCGAAAGCCAGTCCTCCCTGAGGAGCATTCTACGCATATCTGGATGTCCCGTGAACTCGATTCCAAACAAGTCGTACACCTCCCTTTCGAGAAATTCAGATGCCTGGTACACTGATGTGGAGGTGGAGAATTTTACGAGTTCGTCCTTTTCGGAGTGAGGAATCTGCGTCTTTACCATTGCTTCGATTTTCCTTTCAAGCGACCAGAGGTTGTATACTAGGTCAAAATACTTCTTCCAGTCCACAGCCGTTATATAGTTCAGATGGTCGAAACCTGACTGCTTGAGGAAGGAGAGCACATCGATCGCTGATTCAGGGGCTACCTTCACCCTAACCCTCCTTTTGCCATGCACAGCCGCCTCGAGAACCTTACCCTGAAGCGGAAGCAAGGACTGCACTATCGCCTTCTCTTGGGCTAGCGGGTCCGGTTTTGGTAGAACCTGTCCAGCCGTTTGCTTTGCAGACAAGTATCAGACCGCCTCCGTTTTCTCCTGCTTTTCAGTATAGTAGGCGTCTATCATCTCCTGAACTCTCGTAAGACCGTACACCAGAGCTTCTGGTCTAGGCGGGCAACCTGGTACATATACATCGACCGGAATTATGTCATCTACACCGTCCACCACGTCGTAAAGGTCTCTGAATGGACCGCCTGAAGTGGCGCACGCTCCCATTGATACCACGTACTTCGGCTCAAGCATCTGCTCGTACAATCGCCTGACAACCGGCGCCATCTTCTTTGTGACGGTTCCAGCAACAATCATGACATCTGCCTGCCGGGGCGATGCCCTTTGCATAAGCATGCCAAGCCTTTCAGCATCGGTTTTGGAGGCACCCGTCTGCATCATTTCGATAGCGCAACAGGCAATTCCAAATGCCAAGGGCCAAAGGGAGTTCTTTCTACCCCACTTGATAACCGTGACGACGCCGCCGAGCTCAGCCAGTTCGCTCATATCACGATTAATGACCAAACCCTCAAGCTTTAAGCCTTGTGTGGTCTGGATAATCCTGAGCCTAGAGGTGAGCGATTTCACGCAGGAAGTACCTATGAAATCTTGTGTCATTGGCAAGCTCTGGGTGAAAGGAAGTCACCACTATATTTTCCTGTCTTGCGGCCACAATACCATCGCTCAGACTTGCAAGGGGCTGGACGGCTGCACCCACATGGGTGATGATCGGTGCCCTTATGAAAACGCCAAGAAATGGCTGCTCGCCAAGTACCGGGATCGACACCTGAGCCTCAAAGGAGTCGGGCTGCCTTCCGAAATGATTCCGCTCTACCTCTATATCCATGACACCTACCAGTGGCTGGTCCTTGTCGCCGACCACGGCGTCCTTTGATTTCTTAGCAAGAACTATCATTCCCGCGCAAGTGCCGAGGGTCGGAAGACCGTTCAGTATGGCCTCCTTGAGTCTGCTAATCACCTTTAGGCGTTCGGCAAGCGATCCTATTACGGTGCTTTCACCACCCGGAATCGAAACAGCGGACAGCTCCTCGATCTGTTCTGCTCTCTTTACAACCACCACACGTACGTCCTCCTTTTCATCCAGGAGCGCCATTTTCCAAGCCTCCAGATGCTCCTCTATATCCCCTTGAAAGCCGAGCACACCTATAACTGTCATCTCAGTTTCCACGCTCTTGCATTTTGAAAACCATGGTCTGCTGATCAAGCCCCTCCATCGACTTTGATTCGTCTACGGAACGCTGGGCATCCGCGACAATTGACGGGTCATCATAATGAGTCGTAGCCAAGACGACCGCCTTTGCCCGTTCCAGAGGATCCTTTGACTTAAAGATTCCACTACCGACGAATATGCCGTCGGACCCGAGCATCATCATCTGGGCTGCATCGGCCGGAGTGGCGATTCCCCCAGCCGCAAAGTTTACCACCGGAAGTCTATCGAGCTTTACAGTTTCGACTAGCAACTCGAGCGGCACCTGAAATTCCCTCGCTCTCAGCACGAGCTCCTGGTAATCTCCCTCAAGGTAAAGGCCCCTTGCAACTGCCAGCTCCCGCTTGAGCAATCTGAAATGTTTCACAGCTTCTGCCACGTTGCCAGTTCCGGGTTCACCTTTCGTTCTTATCATGGAAGCGCCTTCCATTATCCTCCTCAAAGCCTCTCCAAGACTCCTTGCACCGTTCACAAAGGGAGTTCTGAAATCCCACTTCCAGATATGTCTTTCTTCATCCGCTGGCGTGAGCACTTCGGATTCGTCTACCATGTCCACCCCCATGGACTCAAGAACCTGAGCCTCATATGTATGCCCTATCCGACACTTGGCCATGACTGGAATTGTGACATGGTCCATCACATCCTCGATTACCTTGAGGCTCGCAGTTCTCGCTATTCCTCCGGCCTTTCTTACATCATAGGGAAGCTTGTCAAGAACCATTACCGCGACGGCGCCTGCCTCCTCAGCAATCTGAGCCTGTTCAACATTTGTAACATCCATCACAACGCCATGTTTCAGCATATGAGCGAATCCCCTCTTGACCAGTACTGTACCTTTTATCGAGTCCTGATCTTTCCACAGATTCGGAGACCCAGACAAAGGATATCCTGCTGTCGAAACCATGTGTATATTTAGCACATACAGACAAATTAGCTTATCTGAGAGATGCACTCGCATTCTTCAGAAATCAGTGCATTTGGATAAGCATCTTTACGCGCCAACTCAAAAGCGGAAAAGAACGGATTCCCAGTTAAGTTAGCCACTAACCATAACTGAAAACAACACCCTTTCCTCCGTTTGGATACTTCCAGACAATTGCGCCATTGCCAAACTGGTGACAGGCAATATAGCACGCCCTGAGCTCGAGGCAACCCTCGTAGTTGACGGCTATGTGGTCCTTTTCCCAAGTATAAACCTTGGCAGGACAAACCCTGAGGCACGGTTTCTGTTCACATTTCACACAAAGTTCATTGTCAGAAATTACAATATGCGACTGAGAGTCCCAATCCCACTTGTCGAACCCGAGTAATGTCTCAACGTTCTTCTTTTCCATCTTCTACCTTTTTCGGAAGCCTTGGTCCCTTAAAAACATTCGCAGGACGCAAATACGTCTAGAGAGACCGAGGCTCAAACTGCACGGTACCTACAACCCTCAGTGAGCCGAGTTTTCCACTTGGATCGAATGCAACCGCTCTGGTCAGCGAGGAGGGAATCTTCCTTCGCATGTTCACCGCGCAAAGTCCGTCTCCCGCACACTTAACCTCGCTGGTTAGAACCTGTCCAGCCACCGAGAACAGTAACACATTTGGCTCTCCTTTGTAAAAGGGGTTCTTCGTGAGCCTTGCCCTTTCGGGCAACCAAAAACGGTCGTCACCTGAAAGATAGCCCCCCTTTTCGAGCTCTTTCTCAGTAAATGATTTGAACGCAATGCCCACCCTGCTGCCGGTTGGCGCCTCTTCCACATTCTCGTCCATTACCTGGATACTCTTGACTTCAGAGGTCTTGCTTTCCGTAAGGTAGAGCTCGTCGTGCACCTTGAGTGTGCCGCTGACAACAAAACCAAGAGCCACCACACCCACTCCCTTCACATTAAATGCGTTATCTATGCTCACGAGCTTATCTTGGCCGGTAGAAACAGGCAGAAGCGGACGCACAATCTGGTCGAGCTCAACTCTCCTCAGCTCGTCAAGGTTGGAATACTGCAGCTCCCGGTAACCTTCAAGCGGGGTACCACGGAACATCTTTCTGATCTTTTCGGATGAGAAGAGCCCCTTCTTACCGACGAAAAAGCCACTACTTACTCCTGCCTCCGCTAGTGCAAGACAAGACTCGGCTTCTTGCCAACCAAAGACACCTTCTTCGGGAAGAATAACGAACGCAGTGGAGTTTAGCGTGACGGCTGCCGCGAGATGACCGATTTTCTCAGGGTAGCTTTCAGCGTGGAGCAGGGTCTGGGCCGTTCCTCTAGCATGATACATTTCAAGACCTTGAGATTCGCTCTTTTTCCCAAAGAGCAAACAGAAAGCGGTCCGCTGCTCTCTTGTCGAGCCATAAACACCAACAATCGCCTTGGACTCCATAATTTCTGCCCTCGCGACCTCAATATAAGACCACTATATCTCCCTGCATACTGGGAGGGCCTCCCTGCGTGAGTATCATCATCCAATCCCAGTTGGCACGCGCAAATGTTATCTTTGGGTGCGTATCGAGTAACCCAAGTTGGTCTTTTCTGATCTTCACGAATACATTGAGTTTCTTGAGAAGAAAGGTGAACTTCTGAAAATCCGAGCCGAGGTTAATCCTGAGCTAGAAGTTGCAGAAATATTAAGAAGGCTAGTTTCCAAAGGAACAGGAAAAGCCGTTTTGTTCGAGCATGTCAAGGGAAGCACAATCCCCATTCTTGGAAACGCTTTCGGCTCAAAGGAACTTGTCTCCCAAGCACTTGGTGTAAAAGACCCAAAGGAAGTTGGTGAGAAAATCGGTAAGCTCCTCGAGTTCGAACCGCCCAGGGGGCTGATTCAGTCATTAAAGACAATACCCCAGCTGAGGGAACTTGCTGAAATAGGTCCAAAGAGAGTGAAAAGCGGAAAGGTAAAGGAGATTGTTAGATTCGAGGACGCGTCCCTTGATGAGCTTCCAAATCTCAAAGTCTGGCCGAAAGATGGAGGGAGGTTTATCACCTTTCCGCTTGTTATCACGAAAAATCTAGACAGTGGAAAGATCAACATCGGCGTCTACCGAATGCAGGTGTTTAGCCCACGCAGCGCAGCCGTCCACTGGCAGAAACACAGGCCGAGCGCAGTCGCGCACAGGGAGGCGGAGAACAGACAGGAAAAGATGGAGGTCGCTGTCGTCATAGGTGCGGATCCAGCGACAATATTTGCGGGTGTGGCTCCCGTTCCGGAGGGTATAGATGAGTATCTCTTTTCAGGACTGATCAGAGGAAGAGGCGTCGAACTTGTCAAATGTGAAACCCTGGACCTTGAGGTACCTGCCAACGCAGAGATCGTGATCGAGGGAACGGTGAGACCGGATAACTACGTGATTGAAGGCCCTTTTGGCGATCATACAGGCTACTATACTCCAAGAGAAAAATACCCTCTCCTTGATGTCAGCGCAATCACAAGAAGGTCGGATGCGGTATACCTCGCGACGGTTGTGGGTAAACCCATTCAGGAGGATTCCTTCCTTGCCGAAGCCGCATCCGCTGCATTTTTCCAACCACTAAAGCTACTTCTTCCCGAGGTCAGGGACATTTACCTTCCCCCCGAGGGTGTTTTTACAGGTATGGGCGTTGTGTCCATCAAGAAGAACTACCCCGCTCAGGCAAAAAAGGTGATGTTCGCACTCTGGGGGCTTCCCCAGCTAATGTTTCTCAAGTTTGTTGTGGTAGTCGATGACGATATAGACATCAGGAACATGTCAGAGGTTATCTGGGCGGTTGCTACTAGGGTGGACCCGGGTCGCGATGTACTCATTATCCCGGGTGCGGTCACAGACTCTCTCGACCACGCTTCCCCACTACCAAACGTGGGGTCGAAAATGGGTATAGACGCGACAAGAAAGTTACCTGAGGAGGGATACCAGAGGGAATGGCCAGAAGTCGTAAGCCCGGACGAAGCTACGGTTAGGCTTGTCGACTCGAGGTGGGCTGAATACTTCGGCTCAAACCTTTAAACCGAATGCCTGCGAAAGCTTTCTGAACTTTTCGTATTCCTTGATGTATTTTCTTCCCTTCTGGGTCACCATATAGACCTTTTTCTCTTCCTCACCTCTCCGCGAAATAAACTCGATTCGTTCAAGCTCCTCAAGGAGAGAGACAAGTCTGGTATACGGGATATTCGCCCTGCTTTGGATATGGGTGAGCCTCTGATCTCCGCGCTCATCCTCAATCGCCCTAAGCACGTCTACAATTATTTCGACACGCGACCTGTACTTTTCTCTTTTCATTTGGAGCTTACCCGCCAGACCGCATAGAGGATAACCGAGAACGCCGCTAGCTGGACTATGGAGGAGGCAAGGTACAACGGGTCGCTGTCAAGGTCTATCAAACGTATCACCTGCTGAATGACCATCATTCCGAACCCGAGCATCACGGTCTTTGTGTACTCAGATCTGCGCTCGATGTACTCAGATACCATATGGGCTAGGACAAAGAAAATTAGAACTGTCGAGAAGAATCCTATCAGATAACCAAATAGCTGTCTCAAAACCGAGAATTCTCTGATCGTCGACACAGGCGCAAGAGCCGAGGCTGCAGAGGCAGGCTTGCCCTCCCCAGAACCTGCTTGCGACGAAGGCGATATGGCATAGGCAAAGGCGAGAATCAACAAGGCTGACATATTGAATAACGAGTACACAAGGTATCCGAGTCCGAAGAACAGTGCCCTGTTCAGGACAAGCTCTCGGAGAACAAGAAAAGTATAAACCGCCTGTATAAAAAGTCCCGTTGCAAAAAGCAGAAAGGAAGCGCTCAGGAAAAGAAGGTTGACGTATCCCAGAAACCTATATGCCCTGTATGAGTAGTACCAAATTATCGCAGCAAAAAGCGCGCTTGTAAGCTCGACTATCGCCTCTGAAAGGAAAAGCAGAGATGTGGCCAATCCCAAGCACCTAGATCAGCATAAGGTCTCTCGCAAAGCGTGTCAGCATCTTATATCCTTTCCCCGTTACGCACACTATGTCCTCAATCCTGATACCGAATTTTTCGGGAAAGTAAACGCCGGGTTCGACACTGAAACACATTCCCTCCCTGAGAGGTTCGGCATTACTGCTAGTTATATAGGGGTCTTCGTGAACTTCGAGACCTATTCCGTGTCCAAGCCTGTGTATGAACGCGTTTCCCAACCCGCCTTTGTCAAGCGACTTTCTTGCCGCAAGATCCAATCTGTTAGCCTCCGTACCCGGAGCTACCAAGGAAAGCGCTTCCTCTTGTGCATCCATCACACGCTTGTAGGCTCTGAGGAACTCCTGGTCCGGTTTTCCGACGTACACCGTCCGCGTCATGTCGGAGTTGTACCAGGCGTACCTGCATCCAAAGTCGATCACCACAGGAGTATCAGACTTGAGGACCGCATCGGACGCTCTGTGATGTGGCAAGGCCGCGTTCTGACCGAAGGCAACTATCGTGGAGAAGGCACGCTCCTGTGCTCCCAGTTCTACCATGGTATCCTCAATTCTTTTCGCAAACTTTCGCTCGGTCACTCCAGGCGTCAGGTAGACCATGTTCTCTTCGAGTGCTCTAGCCGCTATATCACATGCCCGTTCAAGGGCTTGCAGTTCACTATCATCTTTTATTTGCCTCAAGGACTTGGTGAGAGAGTTAGCGTCGGTAACTGCCGAACAGTCGTTGATCACACCGAAAAACCAGCCCACGGGAATCGATCCTTCAAGACCTATTTTCTTATACCCTGAAATAATCTCACCTAGCTTAGATGCGGGCGATTCGTGGTCATACCACACCTTTATGTCGTCTACCCAACTTTCAGATCTGATCTGTTCGGTATATAGTGAAGGTGAAAAGAAAAATGGGTCTCCCGCCTGCGGAATCAAAAGAAGCAGTGGCCTTTCCTGGGAATCTTCGAACACCCCGCTCAAGTAGTACATGTTGGGGCCGGGTGGGATCACAACGAGATCGAGACCAGCCTGCGCCATGGCCGACTGAAGCCCACGCATTCTTTGCCTTGTATTCATGAACAACTTGGCGCGACCTGTAAGATAACCCTATCGTCATTGGGTGCGCTATACTGATAAGATGGCGGCTAATATTGTTGACAGGTTGGATTTACACGGCGTTCTACTCGAAGAGGGTATCACATACGAGGTGGTGATGGTATCATCCAGTTCGGACTCGCAACCCCACGTTGCACCGATAGGCATCAGGCTGAAGAAGAACCACCTTTTGAGCAGGGTGTATACAGACACTATCACCTACTCCAACCTCAGTGCAAACTCATTATGTACATTAAACCTGATTAGAGATGGCAGAATTTTCTATCTTGCGCTCTACGATAAAGAACAGCTTGCCAGACAAATCGAGAGGAGAGACGGATTCTGGGTGATCACTGGTAGCGAAGGTTGGCTGGGTCTCAGAGTGGCGGACATACAGAATGACTCACGGGAGGCAAGAATGTTCGAATTTGAGGCTGTCGACGGCGGACCGCTCACCCACCCTACCAAAGGTTATTCCAGAGCCGACACAGCCCTTGTTGAAATGCTCGTACACTCGACAAGGATCGCACCCTTTCTGAAACAGGGTAGAACCGAAGATGCAAAAATGCTGGTAGAACTTCTCCGGCACTACTACTCACTAATAAAGAGGGTGTGTCCTGGCACTGACTATGAGATATATGCAGACGATATACTCAAACGCAGTCTTACAGCCTTCGAGAGGTCTGGATTTTGAACAAAGAAGAGTGGCTGAACAAATGGTATCCCTGGATAACCAAGAAGCTTGGGCTAAATCCCGATGCTGATTTTGCGGCCGCAATGCTTCTTGATTCCCTTATTCCGAATCCGATAGATGCTAGCATTGCGCATGGAGCTATTGCTGGGAACACGTGCCTAGTCCTGGGGGCAGGTCCAAGCCTCGAGAGGACGTTTGATCGGGTTCTACCAACGGATGTGGTGAGCGTTGCGTCCGATGGCGCAGCCAGGATGTTTATGCACAGAAGACTCGACCCACCTGACTTCCTTGTCACCGACCTAGATGCGGGCGACGACGTGATTCTGTGGTGTTCTCGTCGGTCAGTGCTAGTTGTGCATGCACACGGGGACAACGTGAAGGCACTTGTAAGACTGATACCGCCACTTGTGTCCTCGGGAGCAAAGATCATTCCTACAACTCAGACAGTGACCATCGGTAAACTGAGTAATTTCTTTGGCTTCACCGATGGAGACCGCGCTGCATGGTTCTGTCATGCAATGGGCGCAAAGCGGATCATGCTCGTGGGAATGGATTTCGGGCAGTGCGTAGGCCGATTCTCGAAACCAGTACCTCACGCGGACAAAGGACGAAAACTTGAGAAGCTTCGCATTGGCGAACGGCTCATTCAGAGACTCGCCGAAGAAGCAGACGTCTGCACCGTCAAGGGTTCAAGAACCATCCCTAGGGTCCCCCGGTGTGATGCGGCGGGAAGGCCTGCGTCGGACAATTGAACCGTTACGTCAAACGATGTACACACACCCGCGGCTTTTAAATTCAGGTAGTTGCAATAAAACTTATGAAAAAAGAGTACGTTGTAACCGACATATCAGCCTCGCCCGACGGGAGCCCTTATGTCTTTGTAACGCTCACCGAGTCCCATGATATGGACGACCAAGGAACGTCAAGGACACGAGGAGTAATGAGCGGACCTGACCCTGACGCCATTCTGAGGGACGTGAACAGACTTCTCTTCCAGCGGTTCGGGGGGACAGGTACCACAGTTAGAATGGACATGGCCGAGTACGAGGAAATCGGAATAAAGGTAGGAGATAGGGTGGTACTTGAGCTCAAAAAGGTTGAGCTGCAGTCTTCCTAAACACAGCCTTATAATGATACAAAATTTACATCTTTTCGTTAATCTTTCTTGAGAAAAAGCTTAAGAGTATGTGTTCTGATAGTGTTGACATGCAGGATACCTTAAATAGAATAAGGGGCATGTTACAGGAGGCTGGGACAGTACACCTGGACCTTTGGTTTACGGATCTCAAGGGCAGATTGAAGCACGCAACCATGGAGACGACAGAGGTGGACGAAACCTTTGTAACCCAGGGGGCTGCAAAACTCGATGGTTCTAGCATTGAAGGGTTCACCGAAATATACGAGTCGGATCTTGTGCTCAAACCTGACTGGAAAACGTTTGCTCAACTTCCATGGTTTCGCTCAACAGCGCGAGTTATAACCGACGTATACAAGGGATCCATGGAGGGGCGAATGGAAAGAGACCCTAGGGCAGTGGCCCAGAGCGCCGAAGAATTCCTGACAGAAAGCGGATACAGTCACTCATTCTGGGGGCCAGAGCCTGAGTTCTTTGTCTTCGATGAGGTTTCATACTCAGCGGATTATAACAACTCGCACTACCGAGTGGTATCGAGGGAAGCAGTAGCCGGTGTGAACAACAGGGGATATCTGATCAAGCCTAAGGGGGGCTACTATCCAGCGACACCCACTGACACGCTCATGAATTTCCGAACAGAAGTAGTAGATGTGCTCAAAAACAATTTTGGTCTCAGAGTGGAAGCCCATCATCATGAAGTGGCAGCTGCAGGTCAGTGCGAAATTGACTTCAGATACGGCGGACTCACTGAAACTGCAGACAGGCTTCAGACGCTCAAATATACGGTTAAAAACGTTGCATCACAGATGCAGATGGTCGCTACGTTCATGCCCAAGCCCATATACGGGGACAATGGGTCGGGCATGCACACGCATCAGAGCGTCTGGAAAGGTGAAGAGAACCTGTTCTATGACGAGCGTGACGAATACTCTGAACTCAGCCAGTTTGGTCGGTACTATATAGGCGGACTCCTTGAGCATAGCGAGGCCCTGGCCGCGTTTGTGGCGCCCACGACCAACTCTTACAAGAGACTTGTACCAGGCTATGAAGCGCCTGTTTATATTGTTTGGAGCAAAAAGAACAGGTCTGCGGCATGCCGTGTGCCAGCCTATCATAAGGGAATCTCCGCCGCAAAAAGGGTTGAATACAGGCCCCCGGACCCGAGCTGCAACCCCTATCTCGCGTTTGCCGCCATGCTCATGGCAGGTCTAGACGGCATAAAGAAGAAGATCGAACCGGGCGACCCTGTTGATGAGAACATATACCACTTGAGTTCAGCAAGACGAAGCCAACTCGGGATCAGGGAGTTTCCCGGATCGCTCAAAGAAGCCTTAGAAGCACTTGAGACTGACAGGCAGTTCCTGTCGCCTGTCTTCCCGAACTCCCTACTCGACGCCTATATCTCGCTCAAAATGCAAGAGGCCAAAGAAGAATCCATGCGACCAACACCGTTCGAGTACTATAATTACTTTGACGCATAAAAAAGGGAAGGTTGTGGTAACGTTAACCACACCCTTTTTGCTTTTAAATAATTTCACCGATCGCGTAGTTGGGCCTCACTTGCGTTATTTTGATCTTTACTGAATCGCCTTGCTTAGCATTGGGTACGAATACCACGTATCCTTGGATACGAGTGACTCCGTCCCCCCTTTTACTCACTTCGCTGATGGTTACCTGAACTTCGTCTCCAACTTTTACAGGCTTCGGAGGAAAATTCCTCGCGCCGAAACCTCTCCGTCGGTACTGTTCCTCTTCTCTGTTTCCTTCTTCTTCTGACAAAGCCGTTCCTTACCTTTAACCACTAGTAGGTGATATCTCCCTATAAGAGTTACTCCTACTTCCTTAGAACAAAAAGGGAGTAAAGGAGTAAGGGGAAACCTTACTCCTTGGTCTGAGATGCGGCCGCAGGGGAGAAGGTGGGCAAGTCTGGAAACTTCTCCCGAGCACTCGTCTCTGCGAGCGCCGCTGCTTCCTTGAGCACCTGTTCTGAGTCCTCTCCAGTCGACATAAAGCTGCTGAAGCCGATTGACCCGTTTTGCGCTTCCATGAGGACGGAGTTGAGAACGTCGTTAATCTCGCCGATTTCCCTGCCTGCTTCGGGAATTACGCCGGCAATGCCCGCCTTAACCGCATTGAGGGTTGTTATTGCAGGCGCAAGCGCAACCACTACATCTCCAATGTCCTGCACCGTAGATAGTCTCATGGTTATTGCTTCCAGAGCAAGCTTCGATTGCGAGACTATCTGACCCATCTTCCTTATCTCGGACACTTCGTTTGCATAGACTGTCGCGCGCGCTTGGTCGTGCTTCTGGTAAGCTTCTACCACTTTCCTGAATGTTGCCCGCTCCTTATCAGACAGTCTGTGACCTACCTGGTCCAGCTTTTGAACCTGAAGCTGAATAGCGCGATATGCACTCTCAAGCCTCGGCTTCAGTGGACCAGGGGGGCTTATGGCCTGCCTGATGGAGTCCCCGAATCCCGGTTCGTTTTTTCTCTCCCAGTTGTTTGCTAGGCTGCTCGCCATTTTTCCACCGAGATACCTAAGCGATGTTACGGGTTAAGACGTTTGTATCATGGATATCTGTCACCACAGTAACAGAATCAGCTGGTACATACCCGGGTGCCAAGGCTTACCTCATGAGCCATTGGACTGACTTGAGATGCAATCAGTCACCAAGATATATGCTTATCAATCACGGCACCTTGACTAGGTGGTATTCTCCTAATCCCTGATGAGCATGCAACAGACCACACTCGCTTCAATCTCATAGATTTGCGGCCGGGTGTAAGCACGGCTACAGCGGTTCTGCTTACCATTAAGGTGAGGTAGTCAGCATATTGAATTCCGATAAACCCCATTTCAACCATCTCCAAATTACGGTGTTCTTATTTTTATTTGCACATTCCACTGCAGGACCGGATTTGGAAACAACATTAAACGAAAAGGAAATCGAAAAAGTGATGGCCGGGGCTGAAATTCTTGGGTGTGGTGGAGGAGGGACTATTGAGAGTGCACACGAGCTACTGGAAGAAGTAGTCCAAGCAGGAAAGAAGCTGAGGATTCAAGACGTTGACTCTCTTCCGGCTCAAGCCGTGTGCTCTGTGGTAAGCGGAGTCGGAGGAGGCTTGAGCAGAATCGAGCTTGCAAAGATACGACCCTATTTTACCTCAAAGGATAATCCCAGCAGGCTGCAAACGTTTATAGAAGCCGTTCGGCTTCTTTCTAATTATACGGGCGAAGTGCACGCACTCTTGCCTTCGGAAATAGGCGCTGGAAACATCATAGTACCTCTTGCAACTTCTGCCATGCTCGACATGGTAACACTCGATGCGGACTGCTGCGGCAGGGCAAAACCTGAAATCGCCATTTCAACCACTGCATTGACACGCATAAAGCCCACACCCATGGCCCTCGTGTCCCCATTCGGGGAAGGGATTGTTGTCCGGAAAGCCCTCGATGATGTACGAGCCGAGCAGCTTGCGAGGGCGTGCGCCGTGGCGTCAGGTGGAAGGCTTGCATGTGCAAGGTCACCGATGCAGGGTCATGAAGTTAGAGAATCCGTCATAAGAGGCTCCTACTCCAGAGCACTTGAGATGGGTGACAAGATTGTCGGCGCGAGAGAAAGGGGAAAGGATCTGGTGGAGGTGCTTTCGCATCACTTTGGCTTCAAGGAAGTATTTGCAGGGATGGTGGTCGAGTGGGTAAGCCGGAAGGCGGGAGCCTTCCTGACGGGTCATCTTACGATTACGGGAGAAGGAGTATGGAAAGACCGACTGATGAGAATAGATTTTAAAAATGAATACCTTGTGGCATTTCTTGACGGACTTCCATACGTGACCTGCCCGGACCTTATAACAGTCGTTGACCGAGAAACTCAGAAACCACTTTCAAACTGGGCGAACACGTACACCTACCTGCACAAGCCCGTATCGGTTCTTTACAAAAAAGCAGCAGACGTGTGGCACACCAGGGCGGGTCTCACTCTTTTCTCGCCATTGCACTTTGGGTACAGCTTTGGATATACAAACGCGATAGACGCAAACGCACAATGACGAATGCTTATGAATCTCCTGCAACTCTTTTTGAACGGCAAATCATATATTTGTGAGCGTATTATTGCGTAAGATGGGGGACAAAAAAGACACAAAGGCGCTCGCCGGGCTTATGGAAAAATACTCAAGGTGGAAGATGAATAGACTGCTGGCATCGAACAACGTACCTCTTGGAAGGTACCTTGCTCGCCTAGGTCTGATAACGGCATATCTTATAATGGATTTTATCTTTTTACCCTCTTTGTGGTTCGACATTCTTCCCGCGGACAAATTTGGCATCTTGGCTTTTGGCACACTGCTTCTCCCCGTTCTTTGGGCCGAGATAAAACTACTCAGACGATTTTCATGAACCTTAAAAATGTTAGGAATCGAGACTAAACGCTTCTGGGCCCACTGTTCTCAAACCCGCCTCAGTGAGCCATTTCTTATCCACCGGTATTCTGAACACTTTGCATCTTGCTCCGTACCTAAGCTGATCAGTCGTGAGTGGAAGCATTGCCGAGTAGTCATGAATTGCAATTATGTCGGGAGTCTGCACTATCACCTTCGGACGCCCACCCGGCTCGGTCAGGCGGGCTCGGAGATATTCATTCTGAAAAGTAACATCAAGCCTTGAGCCGGCAAATTCATCAAGTCCTTCAAGGCTGACGTTCCCTATTGAGAATCCCCTGACGTTATAACGCTTAAGGTCGACAATTTTTCCGGTGAACACCCTTTCACCATCTGTTGCGTTGATCAGCGATTCTTCCGCCTCTTTGCGCTTTATCCCCTCGATAACCTCCTCTCCAATAGTAAGAGCCCTTGATAGACTTGACGGAATCGCGCTACTCCTGTATGCAGAACCCGTCATAGGATAGATGGCTACATACCCTCTTCCGCCATATGTTACCGTAACCGACCTTGCAATCTTTTCTGCCCAGAAATTGTTAACCGCCTCTATTATCGAGGTGTTTTTGCGTTCGTCCACGACAGAGAGCGGCGAGGCTCTTTGACCATAGGCGTTAAAAGTGGTCATCTGCAGTTCGGGAAACGCCCTGCCCTCACCGTCCGCATCGGCAACTGGGAGCGCCCTGTAGCTCGCAGTGATCAGGGGAACGATTGAATTGACCCCGCCGATCTCGACGGGAGAAATATAGTCAGCGGTCCTGTTAAGGTAGAGTTCAAGTGTCTTAAATGCAGCCGCGTACTCCTCGCCATTAGGTATCTTTTCGACACCTATGACAGGCGAACCCATTCCTGCTGAGCTGATGAGAAAGCTATTATCGTCAATTTGATCGAAAGGGATAACTTCAACACCATCCAAGCCTTTGGTCTCCCAAGCCTGTCTTAGGAGCATCGCACCAAGCCCAGGATTGCCGCCGCCACCGGATCCAAGTACCGCGCTACCCAAAACCAAAGCATCAATATCCCTTACAGTGACGCGCAACCTTATGACCTCAAAAAAATAGGGTGACCTTTGGCTTGATTATTCACCAAAGGACGAGCTGGCCACCCGCCATACGAATGTCTTGCAGTATAAAGCCGCCCAAGGACGGTAGGACAAAAGCGGCCGATGAACCAGTTCCCGAGTAGTACATGTTGTAGGCGTTATAGTCGAAACTCATGCCGTTATAGTATGTGTAATTTGCCACGCTCGGTGCGAGTGCAACATAGTATGGCTGGTTGAAGACGAAGACGTCCGGTGCCAAGCTCACTATGTCCTGCTGAAGTTTGTAGAATATCTGTTGGCGTAGCGTCAGGTTCAGAGTTGATCTCTCCTCCTGAATAAGCTGGTCTATTGTAGAATTTGTAAGCCATTCCATCGAAATCCAAGTCCCGTGTGAAGCGCTGTCATACTGAGGATAGAAGTAGGAGTCTGTGTCTGGATAGAGCGGATCATAGTACACTTCTGTAACATCTGGCGTGGTATTCGGGTTTGCGGCGAGCTGAGTTATTGTCTCCCAAGTCTGCGGCTGAATACTTACGGAGATTCCTATTTGCGCCATGTCCTTCTGGAACTCGAGTGCTATTTCCTGCTCTGGAATATTACCCTGAACATAGACTATTGTGAGCGAGATCGAACCCGGTGCAAGACCCGACTTTGCTAGCATTTCCTTCGCAAGCGTAAGATTCTGCGTTACAGGTTTGATTGCAGGGTTGTGGAACATATAGTTATTGGCTACCGGCCCAGCGGACTCTACTGCACCTGGAAGAATGTACTGTATTGAGCTATAGTTGAAGGCATACACAATCGCCCTTCTGAGCCAGATGTTGTTGAGTGGCGCCTTTTCGGTGTTGAGTTTGAGGTCGAATATGTTCGGCGAGGTGAATGTTAGCCATTTCCATCCCATTTGCTGAAGCGCTTGGTAGGTTGGAACTGCGAGGAAGGTACTCGTCCACTGGATCTGATTCTCCTTGGCAAGCGAAAGGACAGTTGCGTCGGACTCGATGATCTTGTACACAACTGTCTGGAAGTAAACGTGGTTTGAAGGCCAGCCCAGCCAGTAGTTGTTAAAGCGCGTAAAGGTAATTTGCACACCTCTCTGCCAGCTCTGGAGCATATAGGGTCCAGACCCTGCCTCGTGAGTCTGCATCCATGCGTAACCCCAGTCACCCATGGGGTTTGCCGCTGTAACGTTTGCGAGGTGCTGCATGACCACTTGTTTGTCAACTATAAAGAACAGTGAGAGTGAACCGAGGAACGGCGCGTATACCTTTCTCAGATGGAACTGTATCGCGGTAGAGTTGAGCACAGCTATCCCCGACTGGTTAAGCACACCTGACCACATCCAAGAGAATCCCTGTCCTATCGCGAGCATTCTATCCATAGAAAAGGCAACATCAGAAGCGTTCATGTAGTTACCAGCATGGAACATTATGTGACTGTGTATGACGAAAGTGTACACCGTGCCGTTCGGGGAGATTGTCCAGCTCTTTGCCACATGAGGCACTACGGAGCCATTCGGAAGCTGGGTCACCAGGTTGTCGTACAGGTCAATCATAGCGATGAATTGCGTATAGTCCGTACCCACTGCCGGGTCGATGGTTCCGAAAGATTGCGACACCTGAACCGAAAGTGTCTGATTTGCATATGGTGTGGTGGTGGTCGGTGGGGAGGTCGGTGAACTTGAGGTAACAGGAGGAACCGAAGTTGAAGAAGAAGGAGTCGATGTCGCCGACGATGATGTGGTAGTAGAGGGTGTGGGGGACGGGTGTCTCGTAAGCAAAATTGCCGCGGCAGCAATGACTATTATTACTACAACCGCTATCGCCACTATCTGTGTGGTTGATGCGCCCCTATTTCCGTTGTTCGTCAGCGTATGCATGCCTGATAAATGACAAGTCAACTATTTAAATCTTTATCACTTATCCATCCTTCTGTTCCAAAGTCGCAACTTAATGACGTATTTATTTGCAAGTCACCCCGACTTTCTTAGAATCAATCCACTAGTTTCTCAACAAAAATTATGGGTTTGTCGATAACTGATTAACATTTCACCTACTACGTAACCCAGTCGCATTTCAGGTGCGGAGACCAGAAACTTTAAACATGATGCACCCAGAAAGTCCTATGGTGAAAATTGCAAGAGATAAGATGGCCTGAAGGCAAAAGATGTGCAGTGGTGTTGAGTTTTGACCTTGATGCGGAGTATCTCTGGAAAGTATGGCTTGAAAGGGAACCAACGCTAATTGAACTCTCCCAAGGAAGGTATGACGTGGAAGTGGCATTGCCTCGTGTGCTACGAATGCTGAACAAAAACAACCTGAAGGCTACATTCTTCGTACCCGGTGCCGTTGCTGAAAGGTACCCAGAAGCCGTCAAGCTTATTGCCGAAGAGGGACATGAGGTTGCCCACCACGGATACAGACATGAGGACTTTTCCAAACTCACTCCCGACCAAGAAAGAAAGGCCATAGAAGATGGGTCGTGGGCCATTCACAAAGCATGTGGCAGACGTCCTCGCGGAGCCAGGGTAATACCCGGCACCAATACCTATGATATACTTAGCGACGCAGGGTTTCTATACAACAGCGTACTCATGGATCGCGACATCCCGTATCCTATTAGGTTCAAGGACTCGATACCGCTCATGATTGAGCTTCCGGTCACCTTTTCATTCAATGACACCGCCTATTTTGTTTATACCTTCGGCCTATCAAAGCCACTGTTCACGCCATCTATGGTCGCAGAAATCTATACTAAAGAATTCGAGGCTTACTACAGCGAGGGCGGATACTGTATGTTCATGTTACATCCTCAGGTTATAGGAAGGCCGCATAGACTCACCATGCTCGAACAAACCATTGACTATATGAGGCGAAAAGGTGATGTATGGTTCGCCACCGCGGAAGAAGTAGCAGCGCATGTAAAAAGACTCTTTTTGCCCCGAGCCCATAGCTCACGTAAAAGTCGTAGGAATTCTTATTAGGAACCACCTTTCGTTATGGTCCTGGTAGTTGCATTGAAGATTGGCAAGGACGAGGTTGAAGATATAGCGCTCGGCGCAGCCGTTCTTGGTACCGGCGGGGGCGGTGACCCGTTTATAGGGAAGTTGCTAGCCCTTGATGCCATAGAGAAGCATGGTGAGGTAGAATTCCTTAACCCAGATGGGGTAGCCGAAAACGATTTTGTAATACCGTCAGCAATGATGGGCGCACCCACCGTCATGGTTGAAAAAATACCTAGCGGGAACGAAAGTCTGGCCTCGCTCAGACAACTTGAAACCCACCTTGGGAAAAAGGCTGATGCAATTGTCCCCATAGAGCAGGGTGGCATAAACTCCCAGATACCAATAGCTGTGGCGGCCACCCTGGGACTGCCGCTAGTTGATTGCGATGGGATGGGCAGGGCGTTTCCCGAACTGCAGATGGTAACGTTTCACCTTGATGGAGTACAAGCGACGCCAATGGTCATATCGGATGAAAAAGGAAATTCAATGGTTCTCAACACGCTTGATAATGTTTGGGCTGAGCGAATAGCGCGAGCTGTTACGGTCCAGATGGGGGGATCATCCTTAATTGCCATTTATCCTATGGAAGGAGCGAAACTCAAGACCTCTTGTGTACCCAATTCTGTCTCGCTTTCGATGAAGATCGGAAGGGCAATCAGAAATGCGAGAAGGAGGGGAGATAACGCGGTTGCTGAGGTCATCAGAATTCTCAATGCAAGAGTGCTCTTTCAAGGGAAAGTAGTCGACGTCATAAGAAGAACGGTCGGGGGCTTTGCAAGGGGCGAAGCGAAATTCGAAGGACTTGATGAGTACATGGGACAGAGTCTTGTAATCAGCTTTCAGAACGAGAATCTTGTGGCGAAAGTGCAGGGACAAGTGGTAGCGTCTGTTCCAGATCTGATAACTGTGATGGATAGCGAAACAGGCATTCCCATAACCACTGAAGGTCTTCGATATGGTAACAGGGTAATAGTAATAGGGTCTCCTTGTCACCCCAAGTGGCGCACACCCGAAGGGTTAAGGACAGTCGGCCCACAATACTTCGGGTATGAACACAAATACAAGCCAGTTGAAAAGGTGGGTGAAGAAGCTTGAAACTAAGAGTTGGAATAGATGTTGGGGGCACACACACCGATGCAGTAATACTAGATGAGAATAACGCACTTGTGGCTGCTGCAAAAGTTGATACCACACCCGATGTTACAAGCGGCATCAATGGGGCTCTCGAGGAAGTCATAAAAGACAGCAATATCGACAGGGAAAGCGTCACTGCTGTGATGTTCGGGACAACCCATTTTACGAACGCTATTGTTGAAAGAAAGAATCTTGCTCATGTGGGGTTCCTGAGGATCGGGAAACCCGCCACCCTCGGTGTAAAACCGATGTTCTCTCTTCCCAAGGATTTGAGGGATGCCATCGGTAACACCTGGAACATTGTGAATGGCGGTCATGAGTACGACGGCCGAGAAATCTGGCCTTTCGACGAAGCAACAACCCATGAGATCGCCGAACAATTTAGAAAGAATGGGGTCGAGTCAGTTGCGATAGCCGCAGTATTCTCACCGGTCAATTCTGCACATGAGGAAAGGGCGGCACAAATATTCGCAGACGTCATGGGTCCAAACGTTCCCTTGACGCTTTCCCACAAAATAGGGAGCATAGGCCTTCTCGAAAGAGAAAATGGCGCAATCCTCAATGCCGCCCTTGCAAAAGTCGCGCCTGCTACTATACATGCACTTGAAGAAGCGGTGGCAAGGGTCGGACTGACCAAGGCGAAAACGTTCTTAACTCAAAATGATGGTACACTCATGAGCGTAGATTATGCAAGAAAATATCCCGTAAGGACAATGGCCTGCGGACCCACAAATAGTATGCGTGGTGCTGCTTTCCTAACCGGCGTTCGGGATGGAATAATAATCGACATTGGCGGGACCACCGCCCTTGTCGGGGCTATAACTCATGGTTTCCCGCGCGAGTCAAGTGTGGCGGTTGAAATCGGTGGCGTAAGGACGAATTTCAGAATGCCTGACCTTCTTGGAGTGAGTTGCGGTGGGGGAACTGTAGTAAAACTTAGTGATTCAGTCGTCGAACTCGGACCAGAGAGTTTGGGGTTCCGGATAGTGAGGGATAGCGTGGCCTGGGGAGGAGAGATTCTGACAACTACAGATGTCGCACTTGGTCTGGGAGAAGCGGAGATAGATGACCCGAACTGTAGACCGGAACGCATAAGGCAAAGATACCCGGCAGACGTTCTTAACCGGGCGTACGAAAGGATCATATCTACACTTGAAGAGTCGGTCGATCGCATGAAAACCTCAGCAGACCCGGTACCCCTAGTTCTCGTCGGGGGTGGCGGAATAATCGTTCCAAAGAGGGTTTATTCAAGTTTTAAAGGAGCATCTGTAGTTATAAGGCCTGATCACTTTCAATTTGCGAATGCAATAGGTGCTGCAATAGCCCAAGTGAGCGGTGAGGTAGACAAAATATATGACTTGGATAAGATGACGAGGCTTCAGGCAATAGAGGCCGCAAAAAAGAGTGCAACTGAGGAGGCAATAAGCGCCGGCGCAGACCCCTCGTCAGTCGAAATCGTAGAAGTTGAAGAGATTCCTCTCTCTTATCTGCCCGGCACGGCGACACGCATAAGGGCCAAGGCTGTGGGCAGGCTAGTATACTGAAAACCAGGGCTATTAGTATACGTCTAACAGAAGTGACATGCGACAAAGTGATTTCGCTCAACTTCTCGGAGTTCTGGTACCGTCGCAGCGCAAACAGGTTGTCTCATCCAGCATCTCTCCTTGAATACACAACCTGAGTTATCTCGGAAGAGCTCAAGGTTCAGGGGAATCTCCCTAACATCCCGCGGCTTCATTTTGCGTTCAGACTCCGTCACCACCGGCACGCTTTCGATAAGTAGCTTTGTGTATGGATGCATCGGCTTACTGAAAATCTCTTTTGTGCCACCAGCTTCGCAAACCCTCCCACGGTATAGCACAATCAACCGATCACAGAAATTGGCCACCAGACTGAGGTCATGCGAAATGAACAGATACGTAATACCAAGCTTTTCCTTGAGATCCTTAAGCAACGAGATTATCCTAGCCTGCACCGAAACATCGAGAGCCGAAGTCGGTTCATCTAGAATTATTGCCCGAGGATTGAGTGCAAGTGCCCTCGCAATTGCGACACGCTGCTTCTCACCTCCGCTCAAAGTGTGCGGGTATCTTGACTGGTAGCTTTCGTCCAAATTTACCAGTTTCAAGAGTTCCGGTATCCGGGAACGGTCTCTGATGCCGTGTATTTCAAGAGGAGCGGAAATGAGTGCTCTCACATTGTGCCTTGGATTCAGGGATGTTGTAGGGTCCTGAAACACCGCCTGAACCTCCCTTCGGTAGCTCTTTTCGTCAGTCTTGTCGAAGTCGAAGATGTTCCTTCCCCTGTAAATTACCCGCCCCTCATCCGGCTCGTGCAGGCGCAGTATTATCTTGGCGATTGTGGTCTTGCCGGAGCCGGTCTCACCAATTATACCAAATGTCTCTCCCTGCCTTACAAAGAAAGATACTTTGTCGAGCGCTCTCACCTTGCCGAGACGTTTACGCGTAAGACCCGATGTTATGTCAAATCCCTTTGTCAGGTTTTCAATTTTAAAAAGGGGTTCGCTATCCATGAGCATCACAGCCAGTTCCTTGCAAGAAAGCAGGCCACCCTGTGTGACCCATCTACTTCTGAAAGAGGTGGCTGGGACTCTGCGCAAATACCTGTTGCAAATTTGCAGCGACCAATGAAGCAACATCCGGTTGATTCTCTGTCTGACTGAGAGATCTCACCGGGGATACCAGACACAGGCCTTGACGCATCTAGCGACGGTATAGAAGCTATGAGGCCACGCGTATAGGGGTGTGCGGCCCTTTCAAATAGTGTTCTTGTCGGTCCCACTTCGACAACCCTGCCCGCATAGAATACATATGTTACGTCGGCAACCTCATTTGCGATTCCGAGGTTGTGCGTAATCAGTAGAAGGCCCATTCCTCTTGTTCGCGTCAGTCCTACGATCAGTGAAAGAATCTCCTTCTGCGTCGTTACATCCAGGGCAGTGGTAGGCTCGTCTGCTATCAGAAGTTCGGGCTCTCGTAGCAGGGCCATGGCAATCATGACCCTCTGGCGCATGCCGCCGCTCAGCTGAAACGGGTACATGTCAAGAATTCTCGGATTCTGCGCAAGCTTGACGCTCTCAAGCGCCGCCATAATCTTCTCTCGCCTTTCTTCCTTGGGTAGAGTTGCACTTCCCCGAAGCGACCACTTGAGAATATCATCAAGCTGCTCTCCCACCTTGAAGAGGGGATTAATCGATGACATCGGATTCTGAAAAACCATTGCGATTTTGCGCCTGAGGACAGGCTCCTTTTCCCGTAACAGGTCTACACCCTTGTAAATGACGCGCCCGGATTCGATGACGGCATCACTTGGCAGGAGACCGATGATCGCCCGAGCGGTCATTGTCTTACCGCTGCCAGTTTCACCCACAACTGCAACTGACTGCGATTCTCCGACTGTAACGCTCACGTCTCTTAGTACAGGAATATGACGGGAGCCATCCTTGATACGGACATTCAGCTCTGAGACTTCAAGCAGCGTCATCAGGTCACCCTCACATCAAACAGATCTCTCAAACCGCTGCCTATAAGATTAAAGGAAGCTATGAGCAGCGCAAGGGCAATACTCGGGAAGAATGAAATCCACCATGCCGTGCCAAGATAGGGAAGACCCGATGCCACCATCACACCCAAATCAGGGGTGGGGGGCTGTGCACCAAGACCCAGGAAGCCCATACCTGCCTCAATCAATATTATGAAGCCAAGATCTAACGTCATCTTTACGATAAGCGTGGACATGGAATTTGGAAGTATTTCCCTGAACATTATTCTGAATCCGCTTGCCCCCTGAACCCTTGCGGCTTCGACATAAGGTTGGTTCTTGAGGGACTTGGTCAGCGTATACATTATTCTCGCATACCAGTTCCACCACACACTGATCAGAGCGAGCATGACGTCTCTAAGACTGGGACCTAACACAGCAGAGATCACAAGCGCGAACACAAGAGCGGGAACGGCGAGGAAGATCTCAGTAATTCTTTGAATGACCGTCTCCACCCAGCCACCATAGTATCCCGCAAGCATTCCAAGCACGACGCCGAGCGGTGCGCTTGAAAGGAGAACAACAAAAGCTACGACAAGGGATATTCTGAATCCAAACACAACCTGCGTGAAAACGTCTCTACCCACATTGTCAGTACCAAAGAGATGTACGGGCGAAGGCGGAAGATATGCTTGCGGAAAGTTGGTGTAAGGTCCCACCTCGTTGGGATATGGCGTCACGAACCGTGCAAACACCGCCACGAATACAATCACCGCCAAAATTACGAAGCCAACGGTGGTCAGCGGGTCAGAGAAGAGTCTCCGCAAGGCCGCCCTGAGGTCACTTCGTTGCGAGCCTGACATAACACTCTTTTCTTGTGCTGTCATTCAGGAACCACCAAGTCTTATTCTCGGGTCCACGTAGGCAAGTATGATGTCGACAGCAAAGTTTAGTATAACATAAAAGAGGCCAATTATCATGGTTGTTGCAACAATAGCATTAAAGTCTTTGCTAAGAAGGGCCTGTACCGCGTACTGTGAAAGCCCGCCCCAGGTGAACACCTCCTCGACGAGAAAAGCGTTAGCTATAAGCGAAGCATAAAGAAGTCCAAGCACCGTTAGGACAGGTGTTATCGCACTTCTCAAGGAATACTTGAAATTCAGTGCCAAGGAGGTGGCACCAAATGCTTTCAGAGCGAGATAGTAATCTTCTCCTCTCTGGTCTAGCATACCTGCGTATGTTAGCTGCGCCACCTGACCGATTCCAGCTAGTGACAATGCAATCTCTGGTAAAATGAGATGCCTGATCGAGCTAACAAACGCACCCCAGTTACCCGTAATGAGACTATCCACCAGTATCATACCAGTTATCCTTGTCGGAAGAGGTCCGGTTATCTGGCCCGCTACTGGCAGAAGATTGGTATAGTAACCAAAGATAAGTTGCAAAGCGATACCCACTGTGAACGGAGGTATTGCAACGCCTATTATCCAGAGCACGCGGATGAGACCAGATGAAAGCCTTCCCCTTCCTTGCGAGGCGAACACACCAAGTGGAACACCTATCAGCGCAGTAAGAATAATAGAAATCGTGATCAGTTCGAACGTGGATGGGAAGTAGTATTCGACGTCAAGGAGCACGTTTCTGTGGGTCACTATTGATTGACCCCAGTTTCCCTGAACCAGATTCCAGAGATAGAGGAAATACTGTTCGTAGAGGGGTTTATCAAGTCCAAGCGCACGATCATAGGCGGCAACCTGGCCGGGTGTAGCAAAGGGACCCAATGCCAGACGGCCAGGATCAGAAGGAAGTATTCTTGAAAGATAAAATATAAGAATCGAAAGTCCTAGCAGCGTAACAGCCATTGACGCTATGCGCCTGACAAGAAACTCGTAGAATCGCATACTTTTCCGTAGAGTGTTATGTTCGCGCATTTATGTCTTTCGCACGACACTTGGCAACATACCCTCACGTACTGAAATTAACGATCTCTTTTAGAGTTAAAAACTGCGGACGCACCAAGTCCGAAAATGACACAGCAGCGTGTACGCCTGAATATATATGAAGACGTTCTGGACCATTATGCTCGATTTAGAGAGCTGAAATGTAAAGCTTATCAAGGCTCACCTTGGGACTACCAACGCGGGCAACACTTATTTCCGGCAGTTGAATTCGGTTATCCATGAACATTGAAGAACTGGCAAGGGCTGTCGAGCCTACCAAGATGGATTACTTCAACGATTCATATCTTGCAAATTTCACGTCTCGGGTTATCACTGCCGCGAGGGAGAAGGGAAGAAGCTGGTACATCGTTTTTGAAAATACCGCCTTTCATCCCAAGGGTGGGGGGCAGCCAACTGACACAGGAACCGTAAGGATAGCTGGCGTTGACGGAAGGATGAAGAAAGCCATGCTTGTTAAAGGAGTCGTAATCCACTATGTTAAGCTCGAATCCGACTACACGGTTAAACCCGGTGACCCGGTTTATGGGACACTGGACTGGGCAAATAGATACCTATACATGAGACGGCACACAGCAGCTCATTTACTCGACCACTGCCTAAACGAGGCAACCGGCGCGATCAACAGAACGCTTTCTTCGTGGCTGGCAGAGCCAGAGGTCTATGTCGAATATGCCGGTGAACCATGTGGTGATACACTACTTGGGAAGCTTGAGGCTCTTTCCAACCACGAGATCGAAAAGGGTCATGATGTCAAGACATCCATAATAGGCGCACACGAGGTCGCCACTCTTCTCGAAGCCCCGAACGCCGAAAGGCTTCCAGAAACAAAAACCTACAGGATTGTTCAAATAAACGGGTTTGAAAAAATACCTTGTGGAGGAACCCACGTGAGGAACACCCGAGAAGTAATGGCGATACGGCTCAAGGCCTACTCAAAGACTCGTGAGGGATTCAAGATCACGTTCGACGTTGCCCGCTAGAGACGGAACACCAAAAGTGTCAGCCTTTTATTGGCACGAGACTCTGACCGCTCCAGCGTGCAAGTCCCCGTTCCACAAGCAGAGCAGAAGATTCCCTAAGTTTTTTTCTGGATACCCTGATTCCGTAGTACTTTCTGAAATAATGAGGAAGGTCCCTGATGTTTACATCAAGTTCTGGATGATTTTTGAACAGCCTAAGAGTAAGATTGCACATGTCTTCGTAAAAATTCCACGGATAGATGAACCAAACCCACTCTTTAACAAATTCTCCTGTGTAGTCAGGTATGAATTTACTCTGGGACAGCCTTTGCATGGTGGCGGTCTTGATTTTTTCTGGTTGTAACGAGTCTAAATACTTTACCGTCTCGCGCAAACTGGAACCGGTATCGGTTATATCATCGACCACCAACATATTCTTCCCGCTGAAGTCACCTTTCAACGGATACCGGATTTCGGCCTTGTCGTAGTGTTCTCCCGTGACAAACCAGTGGTCAACTTTGATGCTTACAAGGTCGGAAATGGCAAGTATATCTGAGAGTATTCGCGCTGGCACCAAGCCACCACGACTTATCGCGACAATGACATCAGGACGGTACCCGGACCTCTTAACTGAAAGGGCCATCTCCCTGCTCAACCTGTACGCATCTCCCCAAGTGACGATAGCGCATCTCAGTTCTGGCTGCATCATACTAGGACTTGGATATGGCATCATAGGTGTTTATATAAGCTATCTGCGGGAATGAAGATGGAAGAAATGCCGCACCCGTTAGCTTTACGGTGAACGGGTCGAGGCGTGCTTAAAATTGGAAAGGACGCGGTTCAGTCTCTCCTGAACCTCTCTTTCGAAGTCTTTTTCATGTTGCGGATGACGCTTCCCAAATGGATGAGCCCTCAGTATGTGGACAAGCTCATGGATGATCACATACATACACTCTTCTACCCTCCCTGAAATCATTCTTGAAATCTCTATCACCGTCACATATCTTGTATCCGCCGAACCCGAACGGATTTTTTTAAGCCGGGTCTGGCCAAGTACCCCCGGTCTTAGAGCTCTATAATATATCTCTATTGCAAGGCCATCCAGTTCAGGAAATCCGTGCCGGCATACTTCTAGCAGGTCAGTTAGCGCTACCTTCACTTTGTTGCACTGTTTTTGGCTTCTTAATGACACCGTAAACTATAACGACGATGCCGGCAACAAACAAACCAAGTGTGCCATAAGAAAGTAGCGAAAGACCGAGGGGATTCGCAAGCGTCTCTACAACATAAACCGTATTTACGGACACATTAGATGTGTGATTGTTCTCAAAAACAATCTGAGAAGGACTTGAAGTAAGCGCGATAAACCCATAGTAAGCAGTGGTATTTCGAGTCTCCAGCGAGGACGGCTTAATGGTAGAATTCCCCTGCACAAATTCGAGATTTATAAAACTTCCTCCAGTAATATTGTAGCTTACGAGTAAAACCTCGCTTGAACTCATGTTAACATATAGCGTATGATTTGAAAGCGGAAGGAGCGCAAAACTATGCGATTCTTCGCGCACCGTCTTGAAACCAATGCTCGGGTTAAAGGTAACCAAAGGAAACACCACCAGACCGATTATAATGGAGGCAAGGAGGAGGCTGATCCCGCCAATCACAAGGCCTTTTCTCAACTTCTGACAGATTTTACTCCGTTCGGCACGGTATAAACCTTACCCGGAATCCCATACCGCCACAACCCTGTCTCTGCTTACGATATCGGTGCCAAGGAAATTCGGCCACGTTTAGCTTTCTGACTGCGCACTTTTATGTGTCAACACAAGCTCGTTACCGAATGGGTCCTGAACACCCGCGTTGTAGTGATTCGGCGACGACTCTTCTGGACCATAGACTACTTGGCCCAACCCTGCAGCCTGGATACGATTTAGGACTTCTTCTAAGTTGTCTACTTCAATGAACAGGTTTGCGCCTCCGCCGGGTCTCTTCCATTCTTCTCCGGCTTCGGGAACGCGCGTAAGGAAGGGTATTCCTCCCAGATCAAACACAGCCATTCCGCGCGCTTCGTCGTTCTCCACTACGTCAAAGCCGAGAATCCCCCCATAGAATTTCACTGCATCAGCAATACTATACACGTATACCGTTATTGCCCAGAGTTTAGGCATACCTTTACTCACTCTGTCTGCACGCTTCCGGCTTCAGGTGAAATCCTAATGCGCTCCGGCAGGATCCTCTCTATGAGCGCCCTTGTCTCATGCATCGTCTCCTGGGTATAGTTAACCAAGCTCACCGGTGTGACTGCCACATTTTTTTCCACTAGAACCGTGTACACATCTGTATCTGGCTCAAGGTCGGCCTTTACCCTGCCTGCAAGCCAATAGTACCCCTTTCCCCTAGGATCTCTACGTTCAACGACATATTCATCGAACATGCTACCTGCCATGGGAACCACTTTGACCCTCGTGTTTGGATCTATATTTTCGGGAAAATTGACGTTCAGCACGTCCACTCCACTTGGCAACCCATTTTCGAGGACTCCTCTGACCATCTGTTTTATGAAAGGAATGGCTCCTTTGAAGTGGTCAACTGTAGGCTCGTATCTGTCATCCACAACCATGGAAAAGGCGATACCTTTTATACCGTTGAGAGCGCCAGCCATTGCTGCGGACACTGTCCCGCTTGAATAAAAGGACTGTAGTGTCAGATTTTCCCCCAGATTTATTCCACTCAGTATGAGCTTGATCTTGTTGCGCCTGAACAGTTTGTATTTCGCGATAAACACGGAATCCGTGGGGGACCCTGAGACCGCAAAACACACCCTGTCGTCAATGAGAACTTGCTCTATCCTGAGCGGTTTGTAAAACGTTATACTCATACCGGCGGCACTCTGGGGACCGGCAGGTGCCACAACCTGTACCTCCTCGCGTCTGATTTCCCGGACGGCCCTAAAGAGAGATCTCAGTCCCGGGCTCCTTATACCGTCGTCGTTTGTAAGTACCAGCAACTTTTCATACCAACTCGTTTTAATGAATCAGACGGAACACAAAAATAAAACCTTCTACAACCTGTTTACCAAGGGCGCCGGTAAGTATCTGCAACGAGTGAGAAGCTGCACCAAGAACAGGCGCCTCCGCCACACCCAAAGCAAACGTGAAACCCAGAGCGATTATTGTCGGAATCGCGTAGTACCAGCTCTCGGTGATCTTATCAAATTTGCGCTCTGAGTTTGCTGAGAATCCGAGATACATGCTCTTAATCACGCGCGCATAATAGTACAGGCTAAGGGCGCTATTCAACACGCCTGCTACGGCAAGCCATATCCAGAGTCCCCCTACTTGTACTGCTGCATAGAATATGAAGAATTTGGCAACGAACACGGCAAGAGGCGGGATTCCGGCAAGGCTCAGAAGGAAGAATGAAAGCGACACCGCAGAGAAAGGCGAAGCGCGCGCAAGCCACGAATATTCTTCGACGGTCCTTGCACCATGTTCAGTCTCAAAAAAATCTGCAACGATGAACGACCCTATTTTTGACACCGCATAAGACAGAGTAAAGTACAATAACGCACTGAAGGCGTAGGCAGTACCGAGCGCAAGACCGATCATAATGTATCCAGACATGGCGATGCTCGAATAGGCAAGCATTCTCTTAACATTGGTCTGAACCATGGCTGCAAGGTTACCCACCGTCATAGTTATTAGAGAAAGTACACCAAAAAGTAGGCGCCAGTCCAGGCCGCTGAGGGCTGTCACCGCAGGTCCCATCACAAGAAACACTTTCACAAGCGCCGCAAAGCCCATGATCTTGGAAGCCGAAGCAAGAAACGATGTCGCCGGATACGGAGCGCCATCATACGTGTCCGGAAGCCAAAAGTGGAAGGGAACGGCGGCAATTTTGAAACCGAAACCCGCGATGAGCAGTACGAAGGCCACGCCAAGCAGCTTGGCTTCCGAGGCGTCTACAAGGGTAATTGCGGAGGTTATACCAAGCGTACCTGTTGTGAGAAAAATGAGTGAAATACCGTACAAAATTACGCCAGCGGAAAGAGCTCCCACAACAAAAAACTTGATTGCAGCTTCGGAAGACCGCTGACTGTCACGCGAATATCCGACGAGTGCATACGTACCAACTGTGGCCAGCTCAAACGACACGAATAAGGAGAGCAGATTGGTCGAAGCGGCCACTAAAAACATCCCTATCGTAGATGCAATAACGAGAACGTTCATCTCAAATGGCGTTTTGGATGACTTCTGATACTTGGCGGACTGCAAGACCACAAGGAATGCTGACAAGGAAAAGACAGTATCGAAAAACTGTGCGTAACTGTCAAAACGAAACATTCCTCCTACTGTACCCGTCGTGCCTGAAGCGCCAAGGACTGCGGACAGGAAAGCGGTAAATGCGAGTGATGCTGCCGCGATCCACCTTGAGACTTCTGGATTGGGAGCGGCCACATCCTGAACCATTAGAAGTACAGTTGAAGCGGCAAGCGCAACAAGCGGGACAATCGAAAGGAACGCCATTTCCTACCACCCCGCGAGATTCACAATCAGCTTAACCGTAGGGGCAATATACTGCTGGAGCACAAGTGGATACACTCCCACGAGAATTATCAGTACCGCGAACACCGAAAGGCCAATCACCTCAAGAAGAGGTAAATCGTGAAACTTTGCGCCCTCTTGCGGCTTGGAAAAGATCATCCGCTGAAGCATCCACATAAAATAACCTGCAGTGAGTGCCATAACGGAAGCTGTAATCAGACCTAGGACAACGTTTACCGATAGAGCTCCCCATATAATCATATATTCACCGACGAACCCGCTCAGTCCTGGCAGACCAACTGCCGCGAGGGCAGCGAAAGTCATGAGCCCTCCTGTCTTTGGAATAAGACGGGCAAGTCCGCTAAGAGCGGGTATCTGTCTTGTGCCTGTCGACTCGCCGATGAAACCTGCGATAAGGAAAAGTGACCCTACCACTATACCGTGACTGAACATCTGGAAGACCGAGCCCACTATACCGACCGGAGTCAGTGTAGAAATCCCTATGAGTACAAATCCCATGTGACTTATACTTGAAAGCGCCACCATTCTTTTGATATCAGTCTGGCGGTAGGCAACAAAGGCGCCATAGACAGCACTGGTCACGCCGAGGGCAAGTACAATGTGTGCGTATGATTGCGCTACAGACGGTATCATCTCGAAAGCCAGCCTGATCATTCCATATCCTCCCATTTTGAGTAGAAGCCCCGCAAGCACTACGCTTACTGGGCTTGGAGCCTCCACATGGGCATCAGGAAGCCAGGTATGGAAGGGAAATACCGGCATCTTTACAAGGAAGCCGAATACGAGAGCCCCAAAAATCGCGTCTTTTAAGTATGTGGGAAATGTGGCACTTGAGAGTTGCTTTGAAATTGTGATAAGGCTAAAACTTGCGCTTCCGGTGGAAAAATAGGCAAGGAATATCGCAATAAGCATTACTACACTTCCTACGTGAGTATAAATAAGAAATTTATAAGCGGAGTACTCCCTGCGCGGACCTCCCCATATTCCGATGAGAAAGAACATTGGTATAAGAACCGCTTCCCAGAATACAAAGAAAACGAAAAGGTCTAGCGAAGTGAAAACTCCAAGAACCCCCCCTTCGGTGATTAGAAGAAGGGAGTAGTACATCGGTTCTCTGTGGGTGATCTCATGCCTCGACGAAAGTACCACAACTGGCATGGTGATAACCGTAAGGAGCATAAGGGGCAGGCTTATTCCATCCACACCGAACGTAACGTTAATTCCGAGTTGCGGAAGCCAGGGGTACGTATGAATCTCTGAGAAGCTGCCATATGACCACAGAGCTCCCTCTTTTCCAAATTCCAAAAGCACAAATGCAAAGAAAATGACGCTCACCAAGGTGGAGGCGAGGGCGACGTAGAATGCGGACGATGCCCTCTTAAGAGCTGGCGAAAGAATAAGGAGGCCGAATCCCACGATAAGTGGCTCGAATACAAGCGGTGTGAGAAAGTCCATTCAAATCACCACGAATAAAATGAGAAGTATAACTATGCCTACCAAAACAGCGGCCGCATAGTTGCGAACTCTACCTGTTTCGGTTATCCTCACTTTTTCGCCCGCCTCAGTCACGAGTCTTGCTATGCCGTTCACAGCCCCATCCAAAACGCATCTATCAAAATAGTCGATCCCGCCAGCTATCACGTAGCTAACGGCCTTTGCTACGGCATCGTACGCATCATCAAAGTAGTAGCCCTTTGAAAACAGCGTGCGTAGGGCTGACCCGAGTGTGTTAGAATTCACCTCTTCAGGATCGATAGTTCTTCTTACATAGGTAATGTACGAAAGACCAATGCCAAGGAGTGCAAAGCCTACTGAAACGACAATCAGGTATAGTGCAGGTTCGCTTTCGAATGGTAGAAGAGGGGAATATCTGACATAAGGCTGGAAAAAGTCGCCCAAGGGAGACCACAGCCAGCCTGTGATAAACGTAAGTGCGATAAGAATTACCATTGGCAAGGTCATCACAAGTGGTACTTCCTTTGCTTCTCTATCACGGCTCACACGGGGGGGCAGGACGTAGGCAATAAAGAACGCTCTGAATATATAGAAAGCCGTTATTGCAGCAGCGCCGAGAGTAAGAATGTACACCACATAGTCGCCAGTCGAAACACCGTAGGAAAACGCGGCACCGACGATATCATCCTTGCTAAAGAATCCATTTAGAGGCGGTATACCGGAGAGCGAAAGGGCGCCCACGAGAAACGCGAGGCTAGTCACCTTCATCCGTCTCAAAAGGCCGCCCATTTCACGAATGTCACGTGTATCAAGGACGTGCAGAACAGCACCGGCGGACAGGAAGAGCATCGATTTAAACACAGCATGGTTGAGTAGATGGAAAACTGAACCCGAGAATGCACCGACGCCGAGCCCGGCCATCATGTAACCAAGCTGGCTCATGGTCGAATAAGCGAGGATTCTCTTGAGGTCAAAGGACACGAGCGCCATCGTCGCGGCCACGAACGCACTCGCCGAGCCTATCAGGGCTACCACCTCAAGTGCGTAAGGGGAAACGAGGAAAAAGGGATAAAGCCGTGCGACGAGGTACACACCCGCGGCTACCATTGTTGCCGAGTGTATAAGGGCGCTGACTGTTGTTGGACCCTCCATTGCATCAGGCAGCCAAGTAAATAGCGGAATCTGAGCCGACTTCCCCGTAGCGGCGAAAAACACAAGTAGTGATATGGCGGTTCTCATCTGCGGCGAAACAACTGCATTAATAGGCTGGTTTATCACCTGTGCGAGAGAAAGCGTATGGGCGTTGAGATAAAGAAGAACAATACCGACAAGAAAACCCACGTCGCCCACGCGGGTCACAACGAAAGCCTTCTTAGCCGCGGCAGCCGCCTCGGGTCTTGTGTACCAAAAGCCTATGAGAAGGTAAGAGCACACGCCCACTAGTTCCCAGAAAACGTACATCGTGATGAGAGTACCAGCAAGCGCGAAACCAAGCATTGAACCCGTAAAAAGCATCATTTCGGTCCAGTATCTTGGAAGCCCCTCTTCATGCCTCATGTATTCTAGCGAGTACACCTGAATAAGGAGGCTTATGCCGCTTGTGACAACACTCATTAGTATACTGAGATGGTCAACATAGATACCCACGCTCAGCCTTCCCGTGCCAAATGCAATCCAACTCACGCTTTGAAAAGCCGGGGTTAAAGGCGGGCGAATAAGCAAGTAGACGGAAAAAAGGGTAGAAAAAGCTATGGATCCAATTGCAATATACCCGCTCCCCCTTTCTAGCCTTCTTCCGGCGAGAATGGGAATCGGTGTGAGGACTAGCGGAATACCAGGTATCAACCATGCGTATATTAGCGGGTTCATCAGCCTTTCAGCTCCTTGATCTTGTCAAGGTCAACGGTTCTGAAATTTTTGTCGAGTAAGAGTATCACCGCAATCCCGATTGACGATTCGGCTGCCGCGACAGCGATCCCAATTATCGCCGCGACTATCCCCTGCAGCAGTCCAGTGTAGGCCGCATATGCTGCAAAATTCACATTCGCCGAGTTCAGGAGAATCTCGATACTCATCAACATCCTGACGGCGTTGCGGGAGGTCAAAACCCCGTAAAGTCCGATTGCAAACAGCACCGTGGAAAACAATACAACCTGAAAGAGTGATATCATGAAGAGTCCCCTCGCTTTCTCTTTACCAGGTAAATCGAGCCGACCCCTGCTGTGGCAACAAGACCCGCAAGCGCAATCACCACCCCCCGATACTGAGAATACATTACAATACCTATCGCCTGCGAATCGGCAGGGATGCCTTCGGGCCTTAGGTAGAGCCCTCCAATACGATATTCAAGAAACGCGAGGGTAAGAACTAGCAATACAGAAAAGCCGAGATAAGCCAGGTTCTCAGACCGGGTCAACTGTCTTATCCTACTCTTTGGCTCTTCTCTCCTGGTGAGCATAACACCGAAGAGTATAACAACTATTACTGCCCCTCCATATATCATAAGTTGGACCATAGAAAGGAATAGTGAACCAAGCAGGGCAAAGAGTGCGGCTATCATTGAGAGGGCCACTATCAAAAAAGACGCCGCCCTTACAATATCTTTGGATGCAACTACGCCGAGTGCACTCACCGACGCAAGAATCGCTATTGCGTAAAATGTAATCTGAGTCAGGTCCACCGTCTTTCACCCAAGAACCCCATGACCGAGAAATACGCTCGCCGCAAATGGCGTTAGGAGGAGCCAGAGAACGCTCAGCGGAACAAGATACTTCCAGCCGAGGTTTAGCATTTGGTCAACCCTGACCCGGGCGTACGATGCTCTGATCCACACAAACAGGGTAAATATCACGATAGTCTTTAAGAAAAACCATGCAAGAGGTGGAACTGGCGATGGGCCGAGCCACCCACCGAAGAAAAGTGTTGCAAGAATCGCTGCGCCCGCAAAAGCCTTGAGGTAGCTTGCAAGATAAAGTAGAAGGAATTTGGTTCCCCCATACTCTGTTATCCAGCCGGAAACTAGCTCCTCGTCAGCCTCAGTGAGATCAAAGGGTGTCCTTTCAAGCTCGGCAAGAATGGCCACAAGAAAGAGCAGGAAGGCCGGAAAATCAAGCAGTACAAAAGGTAAGGAATTAGACTGCACGGCTATCATTTCCTGAAGGTTGAGCGTGCGCGTAAGTACAACAACACTGAGTAGTGAAAGCACAAGGGGTATCTCGTAGCTTATCATCTGCGCCGCTGACCTGAATCCCCCAATCAGGGTGTACTTGCTACCCGAGGCCCATCCGCCAAGTAGAACTAGTACAGGCTGGAGGGCAAAGAAGGCTAAGAGGACAAGAAGAGACGGATCGAAATTCGAAAACACAAAGTCACCGGGACTGAATCTCTGTGGAAATAGAGATGCAACTGTATAGTCGAAGGGTATTACAAGTAGCGGGACGAATGAGAAAGCAACTGAGAGAGCGGGAACGAGGGTGTAAACCGGGACATCTGCAGCCACAGGCGTGAAATCTTCCTTACCCACGAATTTGATTGCGTCCGCGAACAGTTGGAGGGTACCATACCTTCCCACTTCTGTGGGACCGAGCCTTGACATTATACGGGCCCAGAACTTGCGCTCAATGTAGATTTCTATAAGGGCACCTATACTTGCAACTATGAATACACCTGCAGCCACCAGTAATAGCCTGAGCACCAAGCTTGATTCTAAAAACGCGATCAAACCCACTCGAGGTCACCCTTGAGCGAGTAGTAGAAAACCACGATGAGCATGCTTACAAAGAGAAGGAGAACCGGATTCCAGTTTACCATGTTCCAGCTCGTAGCCCAAGGTATCGCAAGCACGGCTACTATATCAAACGTGATGAACGCCACAGCAAAAATGTAGTAGTGAGCCTTGAATCTGACTCGGGCTCCCCCTACCGGGTCCTCACCTGACTCAAATGGAGCAAGTTTCTCAGGCGTAGGTCTTCGCCTGACCAGCAGGTTCGGAATGTACTCGGCAAGCAGACCGATGACAAACGCGAACGCGAAGAAAAAGAGAATCGCCACATTCTGAACAAGCGTCATGGTTCCGAGTGTGTCTCAAGTCCTGAGGTATTTAGGCTTGTCGAACTTCGTGTTATGTCAAGGTCTTTATGCCTTAAAAACCGTCAACCCCCGGCGTAAACTGATACACGAAGAACTCTGTCTTTTTTAGGTATCCAGAAGGGCAGCAACTCCCTAGCTCTGGCGGGAGGGTGATGCGAACCCTGTCATAGAGCCTTGTATAAAAGTAGGAGAGAGCGCTTCCCAGAAAATCTTGACTTGGCTCAGCATAACCCACCTGAACAGACTTGACTGGGCCTTTCTTATTCTGATCGGTTACAAGTAGACGGGATCCATTTACCTGGAGAAACGCCCCTGACTGCGAGTACGTCCAGAGAACATCGTCGTTGAGCTCTTCCCATCGAAAGCCACGAGAGTACATACCGTGGTAAAGGCGCAGGATTTCGCGGTCAGCTGGCGGTTCAGAAGAGCGCACGGCCACATCTATAGTATACAGGGTACCGAACTCAAGCTGTGCAAACCTCGCGACTTTCCGGAATCCGCATTTTTCTACATGTCTCATAGACGCCACATTGTCAGTTCCTACAGCCATTCTCAGAGTATTCATTCCGAGGTCGGCAGAATACCGCTTTATCCACCCAAGCATGGTGCTTGCTATTCCCCTTCCCCTGAGGTCTGGTCTAACCCTGGCCCCTTCAAGCCACCCGACATTAGGACTGAGGCCTACGAGGTGGGTGAGGGCGACAACGCTACCAGCCAAGTCGCCTACGAAGAGCCAGCCCTCTGCAAACCACGTGTCTAGCACGCGGGGTACGTAATCTTCATCTCCGGTCGCGAGCGTGAGAATCGCGTTCCTGTCTTCCGGGCGTGCAAGACGCACACTCAGGCTTTCGCCGGTGTCCATTAATGCATACCACCTGTGGAAGGGTGAACTATCCCGCCTTGACGAGCGGGGTTTCCTGCCTCAGCGACCGACGTCTGCCTGTATGAGTATATCCCGTACAGACCAGATGTGGCTGTCTCTCCAGATTCGGGCTGCACCGGCCCTACCTTTATCAACCCAATCTTCCTTAGGTTCTTTGATGTATTGAAGTCCCTGTCTGCGACTGGATCGCACATACCATAGCGGTATACGCGGTCTGAGAGCTTTAGGTCGTGCTTTATATTTCCGCAGTCAGAGCACAACCTGGAGGATGGGTCGAACGTGCCTATCAGTATAAGGTTCTTCCTGCATTTGCGAGCCTTCCACTCAACCTTGCGCCTGAGCGCATAGAAGGAGTCGTCTGTGACACTCTTTGACGCATGGTGGTTCTGCATCATCCCCTGAAGGTTAAAGTCTTCCAGGATGACGGTGTCGTAGCGCTTGGCTATCGCACCTGACACCTTATCGAAGAAGCCCTCACGTATATTCCTGAGCTTCCTGTAGTTCCTCTGGAGTTTCAGCACCAGTTTCCGCCTGTCATCCGAACCTTTCTGCTTCCTCGACAACTGTTCTTGTATCCTCTTTATCCTCTTTTCAACCTTCTCAATGTATCTTGGTTTTTCGATGATTGTCCCGCCTGAAAGTGCTGTGAACTTCTCTATACCCAGGTCGATACCTACGGATTTTTCCGCAGAAACAGGTATCCTCTCTGGATGATCCTCTTCGGTTTCATACACTATGTTGCAGTAGTAGTCACTGGCATCTTTCGTTATAATTAGTTGGCTGGCAATCTTTATCTCAGATGGCTTTTTCTCAGAGCCCTTCAAGTATACTCCCTCATGAAACTTTGGGAAACATATTCTGTTTCCCCTTATTTTCATGTTCTGTGGAACCGCGAAGTAGTCGTCTTTTTCCTTCCTCCTGAATTTGGGGTGGTAGACATCCTTGTGAAAGAAGTTTTTGAATGCATTGTCCAAGAAGCGTAGGGACATCTGCAGTGATTGGGAATTCACCTGACATGACCACGGATGCTCCTTCTTCAGGTCGATGAGAATACTCTGTGTGTCCAGACAGTTCAAAGATGATTTTACAGCATCCTTGTGTGCTATGTAATACTCATCCCTCTTTGCAAACAAGTAACTGTAGACGAACCTACAGCTACCGGAGTGCTCCTCCAGTAAAATCTTCTGTACTTTATTTGGACAGAGCCTCACTTTGGCAGCTGTAAACATCGTTCACAGAACTACAAGAGAAGATATATATATTTCTACAAGGAGGCTATTCATCCCCGCCCGCACGGAACGGACGGGGATTTACGCCCCCTTAACCCCCCATCAGGTTAAAACCTTTTATCTCGGACTTCATTTTGAACATGAGTTCTCGAAAATGATCAAAAGGGCGGTGATAACCGCGGCTGGCGAGGGGTCGCGGATGCTCCCACTAACAAGGGGAATGCGCAAGGAGATGCTGCCTCTGTGCGCACGAAGCGCGGAGAATGGTTTGACGCTAAAACCAGTGGTCCATATGATACTTGAGGATTTGTACGACCTAGGCATAAGAGAGTTTTGCTTCGTAGTAAGAAGCGGAGAGCACCTTGTCCAGGACTATTTTACAATCAAACCCTCATATCTTGAGTACCTAGAGAAATCGGGTAAGCTGTCGGGGGACCTAAACCGGTTGAGACACATTCTGTCCGACTCCACGGTACACTATGTCAGGCAAACTGTCCCCAGAGGGTTTGGGGATGCTGTTCTCAAAGCCAAGGAATTTGTGGGAGACGAAAGCTTTGTACTACATGCCGGAGACGGCTATCTGTTGCACGGTAAAGAGTTTCTGCAACGTATGTTTTCGCTCCATATATCCAAGAAGAGCTTTGCCACCCTTGCCGTAAGGCGAGTGGAAAATCCATCGAGATATGGCGTGATAAGCGGGAAATTCGTGTCGGACGGACGAACCGGCGCCATAAAGGTGGACACATTGGTTGAGAAGCCATCTGAGCCAAAGTCAAATCTCGCAATCGTGGCGGTGTATCTGTTCACACATGAGATAATGAAAATGCTGGAGAACACTCAAACCTCACACACGGGTGAGAAGGAGCTGACGGATGGAATCATGACCCTGGTACGTTCACACAAAAAGGTGTATGCACTCGAACTTGACAGCAAAACAAAATGGCTGAGCGTGGGCGACCCAAGAGGATATCTCAGGGCTCTCGAGGAGACCAAGATCAGCGTGGAGGATTCCTTGGCTTACGCCAGTCGGTTTTCGGGAAGATGACTGCCTGCTTTTCCAAGATCCTATTTCTGAACTTTTGCAGGTCCCGTAGCATCAGGACAAGTTCTTCTTCTAACAGTCGGGTTCTCAGGAAACCGAGCCGTCTTAGTTTCTCGTGTGAGGGATTATAATAGTGTCTTTCCGCCTCGATGCGCGGGTTGGGAAAGTGCTCTATGGCAGGCTCGAGGCCGAGCGATCGGCCTACCTTGTACACCCTTTGCGCAAGTTCAAGAACTGAGTAGGGTTCGTCGAATTGATTGAAAACTCGATATTGCCCTACGTCAGGCGGATTCTCGGTGATAAGACCAAGACACTTGACGCTGTCTGTAAGGCTTATGAATCCCCTCGTCTGTCCGCCGTCTCCATAAACCGTCATGGGCAGCCCCACAACAGTTTCAACACAGAACCTGTTCAAAGCCGTACCCCAAACCTCATCGAAATCGAACCTGGTAAGTAGTCTGTCGTCCGAGATTTCATCTGTTCTGGTTCCATAGACCACTCCCTGCATTACATCGGAGATCTTTAGTCCCCATATTTTACTTGCGAACATCATGTTCCCGCTATCGTGAACTTTACTCCAGTGGTACCAGCTTCCTGCCATCCGTGGAAAGGGAAGGTAGTCTTTCCTGCCGTTGTATTCGACCTCAAAGAAACCCTCTGGGATGTCGATGTTCGGCGTACCATATTCACCCATTGTACCCATTTTGACGAGGTGGGTCTCAGGAGAAACTTCCTTTATCGCATATACGATATTGAGAGAGCTCGTTATGTTCTGAACCTGTGTTTCCACTGCATGCCGAGCGTCCATCATTGAATATGGTGCAGATCTCTGCTCTGCCAAATGAACAAACGCATCGGGTCTGTACTTTTGGAAAAACGATCTAGTCATGTCGTAATCTGTAAGGTCCCCTTTTACAAAGCCTATTTCCACCCCGTGGACTTGCCTTGCCGCCTTGATTCTTTCCTCCATGTCGAGGATAGGTGTGGCCGACCAAGAACCCACTTCCTCCACCCTGCTTCTCGTGATCAGGTTATCGATGCCAAGAACCGAATGACCCTTTTTCGCCATGTGGAGCGCGAACGCCCAGCCGATATAGCCGTCGATGCCGCCTATCGCAACTTTCACTTACGTTCAAAGTCATACATCATATAACCACTTATTTTTGCCTTTCGAGGCCGCCCGTTGTACAAAACGCTTTTTTCACTCCTTCTGTATGGTTATTCGTGCCCGGTAAAAAGGTAAAGAAAAAGGAAGACAAGCTAAAGAAGAAATCTCAAAAGAATAAAGTGGTGTACACTTCCGTAGCGTTGGCGGTCATCTTGGTGATCGCGGTGGGTATTTACTTCGTTGTTGTGAATGCAGAACAATCCAACCCTGCGAGATATCTTCACCTGCCAATTTCTCCCACGCTGTACTCGTCTCTCACCCATGACGCATCCAGCGGCTATTCGCAGGATCTTGCATCAGTTGCAAATGCCTCAGTGTTTACACACCTTGGGGGAACGCCCTGGTACGCTCAAGATGGAAAGCCGATTATAGTCTACATTGGAGGCGAATACTGTCCTTTTTGTGCCGCGACAAGGTGGCCTCTAACAATCGCACTACTTAGATTTGGAAACTTTAGCGGACTCGAGTACATGCTTTCTTCGTCCTCAGACAGTTTTCCTGACACACCGACCTTTACGTACGTAAATGCGACGTACACGAGTAAATATATCGTGTTCAGGCCCTTCGAAGCGTTTGCCCGAAATTATGTAAATGGTCAGCCGGCGCCTCTTGAGACAGTTCCGTCTAACTATTCTCAGGTCTGGCAGAGCGTCGGAGAAGGAAAAATACCTTTCATCGATTTTGCAAACATCTACGCGCTTGAAGGAGCACTTTTTTCGCCGCAGGTGCTAGATGGCTATACATGGACGCAGATCGCAAACATACTCGGCCAGGATGGGGTGGTCTCACAGGATGTTTACAGTGAAGCCAATATAATGACAGCCCTGATCTGCACGCTTGATAATAACACACCGTACGTAGTTTGTTCAAACCCCACCATAAAATCAATGGAGTTGCAGTTCACAGCGCCCGTTCATTCAGTACTCAGTTTCCAGACCGGGTATCCAATTGCGACGACCGTAATGTGGACTGCAGTACAGTACAGGCAGATAGACCCGAGCACATACTCGGAGAACAGGAGATAGCCCACAAAAGCCATACCGAGTACCCAGCACGGGAAAGCGAACCAGCTTTTTACGTATATGAGACCTATTTCCACAACAAACCACGCTACACCGAGCAGCGCCACTGGCACGCCGAGGATCCTGCTATACACGCTCGTTGTGACACGCTCGCAGTTTATCACCCCTGATGTGGAACAATAGAGCGGAACATGAGGGCTCAGTGCCTCTACGCTCAGGTAGATCGAGACGCCCAGCCCAACCAGCGCAACAAGAAGTGTAGCCAGCTTGAGATTCACAGAAAAGGTGGTATGAAGAAGGTTTATATTCCTTTCGCTAGAGGTGCAGCAGCACAAAGAACACCACAAACACTATGGATATTGTGTTGAGTACCTTAATAAGTGAGTTGATGCTCGGCCCGGCGGTGTCCTTAAACGGGTCTCCGACGGTGTCTCCACTAACAGCAGCCGCATGTGTGGGAGTCCCCTTGCCCCCGTAGTTACCCGCCTCTATGTATTTCTTCGCGTTGTCCCATGCGGCTCCCGCATTTGCCATGAGAAGCGCGAGAAAGACACCCGATACTACACTCCCGATCAAAAGACCACCAAGCGCCACAGGCCCGAGAACAAGACCCACTAGAATTGGTGTGACGATTGCAAGCGCGCCCGGCGCTATCAGCTCTCTGAGAGCCGCACTCGTGCTTATGTCAACACACTTTTGGTAATCGGGTAGAGCTTTCCCCTCCCTCAGGCCTGTTATCTCCCTGAACTGTCTTCTGATTTCGTTGACCATCTTGAAGCCAGCTTTCCCAACCGCGCCTATAAGGAATGACGAGTAGTAGAAAGGAAGGAGACCGCCTATGAGTAGGCCCACTAAAATGAGCGGGTCGTTCAGCTGAAAGACCGGGGCAACCCTGCCGTGCTCGACATAGATTTTGCCAACCTCGCTCTGGAAAGCTATGAAAAGAGAAAGCGCTGCGAGGGCAGCTGAGCCAATTGCAAAACCCTTCGTGGTTGCTTTTGTTGTGTTACCAACTGCGTCAAGTTTATCAGTAACCTCTCTAACACCTTCAATTTCAGCCATCTCAACCACCCCGTTTGCGTTATCTGTGATCGGACCAAAAGCATCGATGCCGAGAATTATGCCTGTAAGCGAAAGCATACTCATCGTGGTTACCGAGGTTGCGTACACGCCATAGTAGTAGTCCCCACCCGATGAGAGGTATCCAGCAAAGTAGGACGCCACTATCCCGACAACAATGATGAGCGCAGTGGGTGCTGCACTTGTGAGGCCAGTTGCAAAACCAGTAAGAAAATTGGTCGCAGCACCTGTCTGGGAGGCCTCCGCTATGCTCTTCACCGGCTTGTGAGTATACGATGTAAAGTAGTCGGTCACATTCATTATGAGCACCACTATGATGACACCCAGTACGATGCTGCCAATCATAGCGTACGCCACAGCCCTGTCAAACGAGAACAAATCGAACGTCATCACCGAGTCGATGACAACTGCAATAACCGCTGAAAGCATGAGCGCAAGGTTCAAAACGCTCATCGGTTCGCCCTTAAACGACCTTCGCACCACGAGACCCCCTACTACGGACGCGACAGCACCGACACCGCCCAACGCAAGAGGATAGGGGACAAGCTCCGGGTGGATTCCTGCAAACACAAGAGTTCCAAGAAGCATCGAGGCTAGGGCTGTCACGATGTACGACTCGTAAACGTCGGCCCCCATTCCGGCGCAGTCGCCCACATTGTCGCCCACATTGTCCGCGATGACGCCTGGATTGCGTGGGTCATCCTCGGGTATCCCTTCCTCGATCTTTCCCACGATATCCGCGCCGAGATCCGCTGCCTTGGTATAGATACCTCCACCCACCCTTATGAACATCGCAATAAGACTTGCACCGAACCCGAAACCAACGATCGCTGCAGTGTTCGGAAAGGCCATGTAAAACAGTGTAAGGCCGAGAAGAGCGAGCCCTGGCACCATCATTCCTAGAACAGACCCACCCCGAAAGGCAACTGTGAGGGCATGCCCCAGGCCTTTCTTTGCCGCCTCTGCGGTCCTTGAACTTGCGCGTACTGTGGTGCTTATACTTATGTAACCCGCAAGAGCCGAAAGCGCCCCCCCAATTACAAATCCTAACGCGACAACCCCAAGGGGTCTCACGCCTATTGCGATTATCGCTGTTAGTATCGCGGCGACCGGAAGTATTGTGAGATATTCCCGTTTAAGAAACGCGTTAGCCCCCTGCTTGATATAGTTTGATATTTGTACCATCTTCTCGGTACCCGGATTCTGCGAAAGAACACTGCCTATGAGAACGCCCGCATAAACAAGAGCGAGAGCTGAACCGATCAGCGAAAGCTCTTCGGTTATGTACATCTGCGTGATCCTCCAATGACGCAAACAGGACGAGCATCTATTAGGTTTTTCGTGAGACCCGCTCGAACATTAGCAGTATACCAGCCCCTTGTGTGAATGCACCAGCTCCTCAACCAAAGTTAGAGCTTCGAAGGTTTTACCTGCCAAGGCATAGGAGGAAGCCTGCGCGATTTGCTGCGTGTCCTTCTCACGATATCCCCGTCTTGTTATTTCGGATGTTCCGAACCTGACACCCGAGTCCGCGATAATTCGTACCTTTTCTAGGATGTCCCTGATATCTTCACCGTTGCGCCATCCCTCTTGGTCGACGAGCACTTGGTGCGAAAGTGTATATCCTCTGTCACTTGCTCCTGTAACAGGTATCCCTTCCTCATATAGCGCTTCTGCAAGTGCCCTAGAATTACTGATCACCTGCTTCGCATATGCTTGACCATGTACCTTGGCCTCCGAGAGTGCCACTGCGAGCGCCGCTAGTCTGTTTGGATGCGGGTTGTCCATCGTTACATGAACGAAGTTTGACGAAATTTTATTCGCAAGATCCTCGTTGTCAGTCAGCACCAGACCTCCCTGTGGCCCGAAGAAGCTTTTATGAGTAGAACCAAGAAGAACATCAGCTCCTTCAGAAAGTGGATCCTGAAATGCCCGCCCAGCTATAAGACCCATTACATGTGAGCCGTCATACACCAAAATCCCGCCGTACTCGTGCACTGCTTCGGACAAGTCCTGAACAGGTTGCGGAAAAAGAATCACACTAGCACCTAGAACCACGACTTTGGGTTTTACTCTCTTTATTAGAGCGACGCTAAGGCCGGTATCCAGTTCATATCTTTTTCTGATAAACGGAAGGTGTTCGACTCTCAGACTGAGCAGTTCTGCAAGACTTTTCTCCTGAGAAAGACCTGGATAGCCTCCGTGCTCAGGAGCAATGGCCGCAATGCTATCACCTGGCCTGACGAGAGCGTGCAGTGTCGCCATAAGAGCGATGTGTCCTCCTATCGGATTTACGAGCGCGTATCTGGATCGGAAGACGTCTTGCGCGAGATGCTCTGCGACTGACCAAATCTCTTCCATATAACTTGTTCCCGCGTAAAACCTTGGCCTTGCGACATAACGTCCTGCGAGATCGCTTCCAAGCGCCTTTTTAACCGCCTTACTCAGGACGTTTTCGCTTGCGACAAGGTTTATGCAACTGCTCCTGAACTCCTCGTGATCCTCAATCAGTTTAAGAATTCCCTCGATGTTCACGTGGTTTCACCGTGACACTAAAAATTAAACCTTGTTACGACAGGGAAAACGGGCTAGCTCCGCCACGAGGAACGAAGGTATTTCCGGCGACAAACCGACCACCATCCCCGAGATCATGTGTTCGCCCTGAACATCGGCCATAGTCACACGAAAAGCTTAATTTAAGACAAAAGGAAAAGTTTCAGTATGAGCTATTATCAAGGCAATGACACGAGACTCATAACCGGTGGCACTAAGGGCAAGCACGGCGGCAAGAAGAAGCACGAACTCGGAGGACCGTTCGCGGCCACCACAGTGACAGACAAAGACTTTCTTGTAAAGAAGGTCAGAGCTAGGGGCGGACAGGCCAAACTCAAGGTTGTTAAGGCATCTTATGTGAACGTGGCGGACGGAAACGGTAAGACATCTAAGCTCAAAATTTTAGGCGTCGAGAAGACACCCGCGAACGTAGAATATGCCAGACGCGGGATAATCACAAAAGGCGCTGTTGTAAGAACTGAGGCTGGACTCGTCAAGATAACCTCAAGACCGGGTCAAACAGGCGTGGTAAATGGCATAGTAATGAAAGATGCACAGTCATGATTCAAAGAGACGGAAGGAGGGTATATGCGGCATACCTTGACAAGGCCCTCACAAGGCGAGTAAGGAGGGTGCCAAAGGTGATAGCTCTAGATGCGCCGGACTTAAAGGAGATGGAAGATGCATGTCGATCGCTGGGACTCTCCTTTACCACCTTACCTGAAGCAAGACACCCTGCGGCATGGTGGATTGACGCCGGCGCACTTGAGATTTTGTCAACCACGAAATCGAGCACAATCAAGTCTCTTGCGCTCGCGATAAAGGAGATACGCGACAAAAAGAGGAGTGGAGGCCCGGTAAAGAAATGAGGCGACTAGGCAAGGTGCTTCATGTGTCCAATGTCACCGGGCGACTTATCGTGAGAGGCGCCCACGGAGACCAAGTCGAAAAAAAGGGATATGTGATAGATGGCACAGGACATGTCATAGGCACCATAGATGAGGTCTTCGGACCGGTAGCGCGGCCATACTACGCTGTCAAGGTGCCCCGGACTGCCGGGATCGAGGCGTATATAGACCAAAATGTGTTCGTCCTGATTCGAAACGAGAGAAAGCAGCACAGGAGGAACCATTGACTGGGGGTAAGCGATCCTCCTAAGGCTTATAAGAGATAGTCTACATATATATATTGACCGCATTGCACGTAACCGACGAGAGTGAACAGAGCGTCCTGATTTTCGATTCCGTGGATATTGGTATACTTGAAAAACGCTGGGAAAAGCTTCAGGAGCTTTATCCCGAACTCAGAACGCCGTGCTTTGTGTGTAATCATTTTTACGAATGCGATTCAGACTCAAGACATGACCCCCTCATATGCGAGTACTTGGACGGCTGGTTCGTGTCTTTCGAAGTGAAAGAGCTGAGGGACATGACGGATGAAGGACATTGAGCTGGATAAGTCGAAAAGGCCGCGACAGATACTATAGGTTGGCAAAGGAGAGAAACAAACCGAGCCGTGCATACTTTAAGCTCATGCACCTTGACAGGAGATACGGGATAATACGCTCGGGTTTCAGGATAGTAGACCTCGGTTCTGCGCCCGGCGGGTGGGTACACTACGAGTTAGAGCGCGTAGGAGAGGCTGGGATCGTTGTGTCAGTGGATCTGGACGAATATCAGAAACCGCACACGCGCAACCTTGTCTTTCTTCAGGCGGATATATTGAGGCTCGACGCCAGTGACCTACTTATGCAGCTTGGAGGGAAAGCGGATGTTGTGGCCTCCGACGCCGCGCCACATCTTTCTGGAATAAGGGAAGTGGATATGGCCCGGCACTATGAACTTGCGGAAGCAGCTCTCAGAATTGCAAAACTGACACTTTCGGACAATGGCTGGTTCATGGTAAAGCTGTTCATGTCAGAAGAGTTCAGACGGTTTGCCTTTAAGTTAAAGACGACGTTCGGAAGCGTGAACTTTGACAAACCACAGTCATCAAGGAAAGAAAGTGGCGAACTTTACGCAGTCTGCCGGAGGCTGCTCCAAAACGCATGATACAAAAAAGCTAAATTATCGTGACATGCTAACTTAACGGTAAGTTAATTCAGGTGCCACTATTGAAGTTTATTTTTGTTACGGGCGGGGTTATGAGTAGCGTAGGGAAAGGAATAGTAACTTCTTCGCTGGGCAAGGAGTTACAGGATCGGGGATACACCGTGTACGCAGTCAAGATGGACCCCTACGTAAATGTAGACGCAGGAACGATGAACCCCTATCAACACGGGGAAGTGTATGTCACAAAAGATGGCGGAGAGACAGACCTCGACCTTGGTCACTACGAAAGGTTTCTTGACGTCGAACTCGACAGGGGTGCTAACATAACTACTGGTCTTGTGTACAAACGAGTCATTGAAAAAGAACGGAAAGGGGAATATCTCGGCCAGACAGTGCAGATAATTCCTCACATAGTGGATGAAATCAAACTTCTCCTAAGAACCAGTGCAAAGAAGTCGGCGTATGATATACTTCTGACCGAGATAGGCGGCACGGTTGGAGACATTGAGAGCCTGCCATTCCTTGAGGCTATCAGACAGATTAGAATGGAAGAGGGGTACGAAAACACGGTATTCGTCCACGTTACGCTTGTGCCCACGCTGCAGGTGACGGGAGAAATGAAAACCAAACCTGCGCAACACAGTATTCAGGAACTTCGAAGAATAGGCATACAGCCTGACATAATAGTGGCGAGGGGAGAGAAACCTCTAGACGGGAGTGCAGTGTACAAACTTTCGCTCTATTCAAGTGTACCGAGGGAGGCGATATTTAGCTCTTATAATGTCGGCACAATCTATCAGGTGCCCACCATACTTGACGAGCAAGGAATGGGGGCATATCTACAGAGGAGGCTCATGCTCGAATCCAGACAGGCTATATCCGAAAAATTGGCCGCATGGAAAGTTTTCGTGGACAGAATCATGAACTACGAAAAAGAGGTCAAGATCGCTATGGTTGGCAAATACACTGGACTACACGATGCGTATCTGAGTATTATAGAGGCGCTTACTCATGCAGGCGCATCGGAGCGTGTCCATCCAAGCCTTTACTGGGTCAACTCTGAGGAGATTGAGGCATACGAAAAGGCACAGAGAATGCTCGAGGGAGCCGATGGCATCATGGTTCTTCCGGGCTTCGGGAGGCGGGGAACTGAGGGAAAGATAACTGCAATAGAGGTTGCGAGAACAAGAGGAATTCCGTTTCTTGGAATCTGTTTCGGCATGCAGCTTGCCGTCGTCGAATATGCGAGGGATGTGCTAGGTCTAACAGATGCAAATTCTAGTGAAAACGACCCAAATACTGAACACCCTGTGATCGACCTTCTACCGGAGCAGGCCGCAGTCCAAGAGAAGGGAGGCACGATGAGACTGGGCGAATACCCGGTTGAACTCGTCGAGGGTTCAGTACTATACTCTCTGTATCGGCGCAAGGTGATTTCCGAAAGGCACAGACATCGCTATGAGGTGAATCCGAAGTATATTGATTCCCTGGTACGTGCTGGACTTCGCATAACAGGCTATAGTACAGAGGGCCACAGGGTAGAGGCAATAGAACTCGTAGAACATCCCTATTTTGTCGCCACTCAGTTCCATCCTGAATTTAAGTCAAGACCGCTCAGGCCAAGCCCGCCATATGTAGGGCTTATCCGATCATCGTCTGAAAAGAACGCTACTGTAGTAGACGCAAAGGTTGGGGTGACAAAGTAATCCATGAGGGTTTATGCCGGGATAGATACATACCCTTCACATGCCCACACAAGATCGGCGACCTTTGCGGTCACGCTTCTCTATGAAGACGGCACAAAGAGGCTCGTCTCAAACGTGAAAATGGAAGAACTGAATGCCCTGATACGCAGATATGGAGTAGACGTGCTCGCTTTTGACAACCTGGCGGAGCTTGCTCCCAACCTGAACAGGCTTATATTTGAGCTTTCGAAGCTCGAGCGGACTGTGGAGTTCATGGAGGTAACCCGTGAGGAACCTCTTGAGGTTAAGGCGTCCAAGCTCGGCTTGTCAGTTGCAGGTAGATTGTCCCCGGAAAGGTCTTCCGAGTTGATAGCAGAACTCGCCAAGGCGGGGTTGGGAAAGAAACTCGACTTCTTTTCCCCTAAGACTGTGGTCAAGGTTGTCCGCCGTCGCGTACCTGGCTCCGGCGGCAGTAGTACATTGCGATTCAAGCGAGGAGTTGAGGGGCAGATAAAGTATATTGCCCAAAGGATTCGGGAGAAGCTGGTCAGAGCATCACTCGACTTTGACTCATATATCAGGGAGTCAACAGGGGGATATTCTTCAGCTGTATTCGTGGTTTATGCCCAGCCAGAAGCACTTAGGGGAATGGTCTACTCGTCTGTGACACGCAACTATGCGGTCAGGGTCGAGAGGTTACACTCAAGGTTTAAGTACAGACAGCCGGCGAACCCGCGCAGACCAGTGATCGTTGGTTACGACCCGGGAATTTCCTCTGCGGTGGCAGTGCTCAGTGTCGAAGGAGCTTTGCTCAGAGTGCTTAGTGCCAAGAACCTTGACAGGACCGAAGTAATCTCAGCTTGCCTTGAAGTCGGAAAACCAGTCATCGTGTCCACCGACGTCAACATACCCCCTGACTCTGTCAGGAAACTATCCGCCGCTTTCGGCGCGAAACTGTATTTTCCACAGTCCGACCTCACTATCGATGAAAAAAGGGAGCTGGCACGCAAGTTTGACCAAGAGAGTCGGGTCAAGAACTCACATGAAAGGGATGCCATAGCCGCGGCGGCAAAGGCTTATCTTCACTATTCTCAGCTACTTGACACGGTCAGGAAGAAGGCTTCCACTGAAGGCTTCGGCGAGCATCTTCTCTACATAGTGGAAGAGGCCCTCAAAGGTAAGGGTGTCGCCAGGGTCATAGACGAGCTCCGGATGAGCTATGCAACAAGGATTGAGCCGGAGAAGGTGCAAGCTAGAAGCCCGCAGGGCTACGACGAACAGAAGGTGGAAGCTCTGAAGACAGAGATTGCCCTTCTCAATGCGAGGATAGGCGAGTATGAAAGAAAGCTTTTGGAGACCGAACAGGATAGACGTTTGCTCGAACATAAGCTTAGGATGGCTACGGATAGCGCTGACACCGCGCTGAGAAGAGACAGAGAAATAGCTTTATACGAACAAAGACTCAGTCACACTACTGCTTTATTGACCGAATTCAGAGACAAACTCCAAAGCGTGAGTGCTGAAGTTGAACGACTCAATAAGGTAATCTTGGGACTTGCCGAAGGCAGGCTTTCGGCGCTAAGGGTGCTTGATGACCTGTCATACTCCTCTCTGCAGAAGGAAGTACCGTGCCAAAGAAACGAAGTTCTCTATGTCAGGAATCCTTCACTATTCGATAGGGAAACTCTGAACACGCTCGCCGAAGCTGGAATCCTTGGATTTGTAGTGCCAAATTCTAACGTTGCTCTTCCCCAAGCATTCGAGGATGCCAGCCTTCCTGCTGTCTCTGCGGGGGAAGCTCATGCAGAGCTTGTCGCGGGAGGTAGAGCGGTAGTTGTCGATAGTTTCGCCCTAAGGGAAGTAGCCGAAAGGAAGAAGATCTTGGAAATAAGAGCAAAGGAAAGAAAACTTGAAGAAATAAGACGCCTTTTCCTTGAACAGGGGGTTTAGCCCCAGATAGGCGCAGATCCATCTGCCTCTGTGCTTTAGAAAACGAGGTACAAGATTCTGGCGTACTGCGATCTGGCCCGATTGGGGCGGTTCTGCGAACCGTTCCCACCGGTCACAAAGGTCGGTCTTATCCCGTCCTTAGACGGCATGAGTTAACATCTGGAGTTCGCGTCGCGAATCACTCTTGCAACACGTATGCGCTCAAACTGACATCCTCTCCGTTCCCTAAGGTTGGCGCTTTCGCCCCGGCGAAACATGGTCGATATTCGCTTAAGAAACATCCTTCAAATCTCCGAAGGTATAAAGTGGGTCACATCCTGCATGATCCTTATCGCAATGTTGATGCTTTGCCGAACACCGCAGCTTCTCACTTTCTGCTCAAGCTTGTAACCCCGCGGAAGCGCGGCCGCCAATGAATAACCCCGATTCCATCAAGAACCTGTGTACGTCCGAGAAAGCTACAAAAGTACACTTCCAGCTTACTGACTCCCTCCAAAAATCAGGATCGCGTCAGAGACATTCGGACACCACTTAGCCAGTGCGACTTGCGCGAGCGCACTTATCCATCTCTAGCTTACCTGCATATCTCCCTTGAGCAGCGCTTCCGTTATCTTTTGTATGTTCGAAATCTGATCCTCTGCAATACTTTGCGCGCTTGAGTACACACTCTGACCGGCACCATTAGTAAGTATTTCGATTTCAACCTGAAGCGGATCGTCTATGGGACGACCTATCTGGCTTAGCATCTTAACATAAACTTCTTCCACTCTGAGTTCGTCAACAATTTTTTGTGCTATCTTCTGTGACACAAGGTTGTAAATCTTGCCAACATGGCTTACCGGATTCTTCCCCGCAACGGCCTCAAGTGACATAGGTCTGTTGGGCGTTATCAGACCGCATGAACGGTTTCCCCTTCCGACTGCACCGTCATCACCGTGTTCGGCACTGGTTCCAGTAACAGTAAGATAAGCATTAGTCTCATCCCTGTCAGCCGTGTTTACTAGGACCTCAACATTGTCACTATTGAGCCTTGATTTAACAATTTTCTCTGCCTCGGATCTTATCTCATCCTTGACCGAGTTATAATGCTCAAAATTTTTGGTAAGCGGGGCTACTACAGCAGCAGCTATCGTTATTGTCCATTTTTCGCCGTTACGGAGACCCATTATCTTGATGTCTTCTCCACTTTCCGGTACCCTGCGTTTGAATGAAACAGAATTGAGATCCTTTTCTAGCTCTAGCACCGTTGACTCAAGCGGTGTCAGTGGAGCAAACCCGACACCAAAGGAGGTGTCGTTAGACAGGGGTATCACCTTACGCCCACGGTCAAAGAGGGAGACCAAGTCTGCCGAGCCCGGGTTAATCTTGCTATCTACAACGACATGTCGTTCAGGATCCAAGAAACGCATGCTTCTGCCAACCCATTCCTTTGTTGCCTCCACTGCGAGCCTAGCTATTGGGACGTACCTAATCCTTCCATCATAGTTCACCATATTGGTCGCCCGACCGGCATGCAAAATTAGGATTGGCGTTATGACTTCCCCTCCTCCGAACTCTGGCCGGGACTGACCTCCTACAAGCAAAGTCTTGTCAACGTTGTGATGAAGTATCGTGCCGAACTCTTCTTGATAATACGCAGAGAGTCTGCGCGAAAATTCTTCAGCAACACTATCGGCAATCTGGTCGGGATGTCCTAGACCCTTTCTCTCGACCAGCTCGACACGCTGCTCGGCGACGCGCGAACTTTTGAAACCGTGAACGCTGATATTTTTGCTCATATGTAGTTCTGTAAACTATAAACCAAACAAGATATAAGCGTTTACCCCGGTCTAACCGTTTGTGCTGTTTTAACAAATGGGGTTACTATGCGCTCACTCTGACAAATATTATATTACTACCCCTGATCATGACTTTTCCCAAGTTCACTTGTGGGTTACCGCTGTGGTCCACTTCCTTTGACTCTAGGAGGATCAGATTCATCACAGAGTCATAGTTGATAAGTTTGCCAGTATACTCGCTCCCGTCCTTCAGCCTTACTAGGATTTCTGTGTTCAACGCGTTCCTGATGTACTTTGTGGGTGGGTCAACCCTTTGTTTGTACTCCGGCCTTATGTTTGACAAAAAACTTTCCCCATCTTACATTGACTGAAGGAGCCTTATAAACGATGTGCATTGGCTGAGGCCACACCTTTCACTTTCATCATGCTATGCCGGATACATTTACAATCTGATGGGCCAGCCACAAAACTCGTTATGCTAAGCTGAATCGCCACCTGTTTGGACCCCAGCGAATTGACCATCCAGCTCATATCGACTTTTTTGAAACAAAGATAAATCTATATTCGAGAAGGAATAATAATGAACACTAGGTGAGAGTTTAGAAATCATGTCGCAAGAAAGGAGCGACAACATCTTTGGTCCGGAGCCGAGTGACGGGAACACCGAGTACAAGCTTTTCCTGTCTCCCGTTTCTCAGGACAGACTTGATAGACTTGCTACGCAAATGCGTTACCGTCTTGCAGAAGGCGGGGGCGAAGCCTTTTACGAGCTCGGGATGAGTGATGAAGGCGAGCTTGTAGGAATAGAGGAGGCTAAGCTCGACGAAACCCTCATGGCTTTTGACGAGATCGCCAAGGTCGCCGGGGCTGAATGGAAGGTCACAAGGAGGTACAAGGGAAAAAAAGGAGAAGTCCTTGAGATCCACGTAAGGCAGAAGCTTGAGGCACCGGTACAGATCATAATACCTCTTTTGGGCAATGTGGACAGCGGTAAGTCATCACTGATAGGTGTCCTCTGCACCGCGAGCCTTGACGATGGAAATGGCGGAAGCGCATCAAGAGTAGCGAGATACCTGCATGAAATTGTGAACAGACGCACGAGCTCCGTCTCAACCCACCTGCTTGGATTTGACGCAGAGGGAAGGTCGGTTAACCAAGAAGTTCTCGACCCGCTTAACGAAAGCCAGGTCTACCTGAAAAGCAAAAAGGTTGTGGTGTTAGTGGACCTTGCTGGTCATGAAAGATACCTGCGTACGACACTGAAGGGCGTGCTAGGACACACTCCTGACTACGCGCTTGTTACAATCGCATCCAATATGGGCACCGTCGGGACCTTCAAGGAGCACATTGGAATTTCTACGGTCATCGGTCTTCCATTTGCAGTTGTGGTTACAAAAATCGACCTTGATCCCTATAACTACAAGTCGACACTTGAGGAAACCATTAGGATACTCAAACTGCCGGGCCTCAACAAAATTCCTTTCGTGGTAAGTAATATCGAGGACGCAATCCTAGCAGCAAGACACATGAACACGGGTAGAATTGCGCCCATTTTCAGCGTTAGCAACGTAACGGGTAATGGACTGGACTGCCTTAGGGCATTTCTTGACCTGCTTCCACCGAGGGTGGATTGGGAAGCGGAGTCCTCCCGATCTCTACTCATATACATCAACGACAAGTTTCTGGTAAAAGGAACAGGTCTTGTAGTGAGCGGACTGATTAGCAGGGGAAGAATTACCACGGGTCAAGACGTGTTCCTAGGTCCTTTTGAAAACGGGTCCTTTAGACTTGTCAAGGTAAAATCGATACACGTAAACCGCGTCAGCGTCCAAGCCGCAAGAGCAGGGCAGATAGGTTCGATCGCGGTAACGGGAACCGACTACCAAGAAGTCGAGAAAGGAATGGTAGTGGTCGCTACTCAGGAAAAGCCTGTTGCAACGCGTGAGATAGAAGCAGACGTTCATGTGCTTTACCACCCGACCACAATAAGGACGGGTTACCAATCGGTAATTCACGTTCACACTCATAGACAACCTGCAAGAATAGTATCGATATCGGGGAAAAGCTCGTTAAGGACTGGAGACAAGGCGAAAGTTGTGATGTGGCTGATGAAGAGACCCGCCTACATCTTGGAGGGAGAGACGCTGATTTTCAGGGAAGGGAGGACAAAGGGGGTGGGTAAGGTGAGCGCCGTCCACCCTCTCTCTCCCCGATGACCCCCCAGAGGATTCATGGGTTTCATTCTACGTAGGCATAGATAGATATGCGTACGCATACCTGTCGTACGCGTAGTGGAGCATGGGCTTCACAGCTTCATTCAGGAAACTCACGGGTTCATGGGGTCACTCCGCTTCGCCCCCTCGTGTCAGGATGCACCCACCCACCACATCGCCGCTATGGGACTCGGGGGAAGTGCCCTCCATCCACAGCTATAGGCCTTCTACACACCCCCCCTTGACGGTGCGTATATCCCTCACATAGGAGCTCTTGGGTCTCTGTTACCTATCACCCTACTACCTACGCACCCAAAAATGTTCCACCATTTTTGTTTTCGAACCTATCTGTTTTGAAACTGCTGACAACGGCGACTCACTAAACGGTCCCACAGTCTCTTTACTCACCCGCCCGTGAGCGTACAAACGAGAAATATGCGACCAGCACTGGTTAAGTGGGAACATCTGAAGGAAGCCCCTCACTGTCTATCACCTCAGATATAAAATTTAACGCAAGCCTTGAGGCGTCTGCAGCATTGAGGGCGTCCGTGTCCAAAGAGTACTGTCCCTCTTCCTCTTCAAAGCTCTTGTATATGTCAACAAGCTTGGAGGGCGGTACAGATTGCCATCCCTTGCGCTCCGAATTTCTCAACAAACATGTTTGCAGAGATGCTGTTACCCTGAAGATTAAAAACAAAGAATGTGTGCGTAAGGCAAGCCTCTTGAACGGAAGCCTTTGACGCTTCCTCGGAAAGGTGGCGTCCACAACCACCGAGTAACCTTTATTGATGAAATACGCACTGAGAACGTACAAGGAACCATACACAACACCTGATTCCTTTTTTGTATACATGGGGTGAACGATCATTCTTCTTAACGCGTCACTTTGGAGGTGCACCACTTTGGCGCGTTGACTCAGGACCTCAGCTACTCCTTGTGCAATGGTTGACTTACCTGTTGCTGGCGGCCCAGTAAAGAGGAAAATGAATCGTCGAATTTTCAACTCTTATCGCTCGTACCTCTTGAGGCAAGGAGTTGCATCTCGAGGTAGACATGGTTCTGATACACAGTCTCTATTCTCTTAGCGAGGTCCAGAGCCTCCATGTCATTGAGGCGCATTGTAATCTTATTCCCAGCAGAGTCCTTAACACTCAGATAAAAGCCGCCCCTCCCTATGTAACCCCTGCTATCTAAAGTAGGCTGGATATCATCTACGTTAAGCGTAGAAGTGGGCCTCTTATTCTGGTCGAAGTGAACAATGTCAACGATCCGCATATCAATCAGACTCTAGTATACGATATGAGCTGCTCCTTAGCTAGAGCTTCGGAGCTTCCTGCTTCTTCCACCAGGCTCGATCCCTTTCAGGGTTACAGAGGCCTCGGTGTCCACAGGCGTAAATTCCCCTTGCACCGCGGGTACTTGTGGTTATGTTCCAGAGGCTCAATTTAAAGCTTTTGGCGTCGAGTCCCACCCTTTCCAAGTGCAAGCTATTGAAGCTTCCGCTCGGGCAAGTCAGTGCATCTCTCCCCTACAAGAAGATCGGAGTTTTACAGCTTCCTCCAAGCCTCCAACATTACTCGTGAACTACCCCGCCCTCACGGACGGGGCTTCCTGCTTCAATGCTTCACCATGCCTCCTCTTTTTTAACCCTAAGGAGGGTAGGGGAGGCATTGGGCGAAGCTCAACTGCAGGCACATCGGATGGCACCCACCCTGACCTTTTCAGGAGAACCAAAGAAGCGTTAAGATCTCGATCCAAGGTGAAACTGCAATATGGACAGTGGAACACCCGGTCTTCCAAACTCAAGTTTTGGTTGATTCCTCCGCAGAGAAAACACTCGCGCGAAGAGTTGTAAGAAGGAACAGCCAGCACTGTTTTCCCTTGCTTTTGAAACACCCACTCCAGGCACCTTCTTAACTCTCAAAACGATGAGTCGTAGAGCCTCATCCTTCTTGTTCTGGTTACGCCTTTCTGGATCAAACCCTCGGTGTCTAAGTCCTCCAGAACTAACACATCATACTCCTGTGAAAGAAGAGCCCCGAGTTTAAAGAACAAATCGCGCCTGAAATCTTTAACATGCTCGTGCTGTTTAGCGAGTCTTATCTTCGCTTTAAGCCAGTTTTTGGAAAGAAACCTCTTCCTTGAAAGTGTCCTCTGTATTGTCCTGATTCTTTCAAGAGAGCGCTCAAGCGGCCTCGGGTTCTCTAGGAAGCGCCCATCCGAGAGTGTTACAAGCCTCGTGATCCCCAGGTCAACACCCACAGCGTTCTTGGGTTGCTCTAGTGTTTGCCCCAGTGGCTCAGCATCCTCCACTACGAAGATTATGTATATCCGGCCTGAAGGGTAGAGTTTGACACACACCTGGGACACTTGCTCTAAGGGAAAGTCCCTGTGTAAAACCAAGGTGAAGAAGCCGATTTTACTAAGGCGGAGCCGAGCCTTCTTCCTCTTGTTTTTGCCTTGTCCAACTTCTCTAATATTTGAAAGCTTCCAGCCACTCTGAGGATACACCAGGGAAAGGTAGCGGTGCGGCTTCTTTTTCTTGGGTTTGTTTGCAACTCCGTCGAGGAACCTCTGACGCGCTTGGTAGAACCTATCAGCTACTTGTTGCGCAACTTGAGAGTGTAGAGCTTGGAACTCTTTGTTCTGCTTTCTTAAGTCCAAGGCGAGCTGTCTGAGCTCGTTTCTACTCATCGTGCGCTTGTTCTTCTCATACTTTTCTTGTTCAGCGTGTAAGAGCGTGCTGTAGAGTTTACACGCTACTTCGAGCTGGGTTTTCAACACCCTCGCGATGGTTTTCGAAGAGTAAGCTCGGAAGCGGTAGGCCCTCACACGCGTCACCGAGTTTTTTCTCGGCGTGTATTTATTCTTTTGGGATCCTTGCTTAAAGTTTTGGAAAGTTTATAGCTACAAAGGGGACTATCCATCCCCCACCTCACGGAGCGGAGCGGAGCGGTGGGGGTCTTCCGCCCCCTTTGAACCCCCAGATAAGATAAATATATTTAGACGCTCAGTTCCCGCCCTGATTACTCATAAGCTCTTCCCCGAGGAGCATCGCCTGCCACTCTTCAAAGTCGAGCTTTTCGCCCTTATTCAGTTTTTCCTTGGCTTTTATGGCCTTCTCGGTCAGTAGCTTTGAATTCTTCACCCTTTGCTCAACCTGACTGCGCTGTCTTGTCTCTCTTCTGGACTCCTGGAGCTGCATCCTTATTGCATTCAATTCCGCCTGCATCTTTATCACCTGATTCGCATGCTCAATGTATTGCTGGTGATGTTCATCCGCTTCCCTCTTTACCCTCTTTATCTCGGCAAGCTTCTCCGCAGTCAACTTTCTTAAATCGTCTAGCTGTGATACGGTTTCGCGAAACTGCTCTTTAAGAGCTCGAAACTCCGTTACCTTTTCGTCATAAGCCCGTTTGACATCAAACGTCTGCTTATAAACCTGCAACTTTTTCTCAGAGGCTGCTATCTTCTGTTCAAGCTCTTCCATTTCCTTTTCAAGACTTTTCGAGGCGGAGGCGGGCATTGATCGGGTCTGATATTGCCACTCAATCCGTTTGAGGGTTTCCTTTAGCCTGTCCACCTGTCTCTCGATATTCCTGAGGGCATTCACTTCAGTTTCCTTCCCCTTAAGCTGGTCGTGCAGCTTGACAAGTTCCTGATATACGTTCTCCTTCTTGTCTCTCAGTTCTCTTGCCTTGGCGAGGGTCTCGTTCCGCTTGTCTCTGAGTTCCCTGTATTCCTTGAGGACTTGTTTAAAAGCGGTGTTGAGCTCGTCCCTTTTCTTTGCCTCGGCATCCGCAAGTTCACGCTCCTGCCTAATACTCTGCTGAAGTTTTTCTGCCCTCTCCTGAATCCCGTTCAATTCGCTAAGCAACTGAGAGTTTCGCCCTCTTAAGCCCTTGAAAGCTTGAAGTTTGAAAACATATAAGAGTTTCGTCACAGGCGATCCGTTGCAGCTCTTAGCAACTGGGACAGTTCCTGTAGCTTGGCGAGCACATGAAGATCGGAACAGTCACCGAGAATGGTCTTGGTATTCACCTGCGATTCCAGGAATGCGCTCGAGGCAACGGTTGACACTCTGAGTATCAGCTTACGTCCTTCCGAGTTCAGGTACCCCTTGCTGAAGTAGAAGTTCTGCGCACCAGTAAATTTATCGATTAATGACCCAAGCTCATCAAGCCTTTTTAGCTTTCGACTCTTGCGGCGAGGCATGAAAGTATACCGCGCACATAACAATAAGAATTCTCACGTTTCGCGGCAGCCCCTTTTAATCCCGTGGTTTACAATGACGCAGTCAGTCCGATATTTTGGATTGGTCTTTTTTGAAAAACGCATAGTAAAAGCCTACATTGGCAAATGTGATAAAGGCAGCAACCACAAATGGAATTTCAATCGACACGTACTCTATCGAAAATCCAGAAAAGTAGGTGGCAAACGACGAAGGAAGAGTACGCGCAGTCTGATTTACCGCAAATGTAGTGCTTTCGCTCCTCGCGCTTGAAAGGGTGGCCATAAGTGACTGCTGTGCAGGAAGAGATACCATCCTGAGCACACTGCCGACGATGTACACGAGGCCTGCAACCATGAACGTGGGGGCCAGCGGAAAGACGATAAAGAGAGAAGCGGAGACGATCCTCGTAACGCCTATCAGGTTCACAAAGCCAAGGCGTTTCGTAAGCGCTGGCGTAAGAAGAACGGTAATTGAACTCAGAAGCGTTCCGAGTCCCATTACATCTCCTATTAGCCCGTTAGATACTCTGAAGATTGAGCTGAAAAGTACCGTGAAGAAGGGGGTAACAAGCCCTTGGGATACTCCATTCAGGGCCCCGGTAACACCGAACTTAAGAATAACCTTGTTACCCTGAGATTTTACACCCTCTTCGCGACCCTTCCTCTGCTGCTCGTCCCCGACCATTATAAAGAGGAGAGCTGAGACCAGGGTTATGAAGAGACCAAGCATAAAAAGAAGACGGTAATCTTCGAGATTGTTGAGAAGAGCACCAGCCGAAGCAGAGAGTCCTCCAATAAGCATGGCCCTACTGAATACCGTGGTCCTTCTGTTTGCGGGGGATTTTATCGCTAGAAGCGCGTTTTGAAGAGGGGCCACGTACCCCCCCGTGCTGCCGCCTACAGTACCGCCCGCTATGCCATAGGAACCCAGTGCATTTGCAAGGAACACCATCGAAAAAGATCTTGACGTCAGAAGTATTACAGAGGACAGGGGTAGAAGCGATGATGCGATAAGGAGTGCCCTTACTCTCCCACTCCTGTCGCCAAGAATACCGAAAAGAATTGTAAGTGCGGCGGTGCTTATGCTTGTCACGCCGAAGATTAGGCCAAGTTCAAGATAATTGTACTGAAGAACATTTCGCATATAAAGCGGGACACTAACATTCAGGAAACCTGCGGCAAAGTTTCTTAAGCCTCTCGCAGCGAGAATGTATCCTACCTGCCGACTGTCAGAAGAACTGATGCGCCCGGTGCTCGTCAGGATTTACCTCACTAGGCATAGAACCATCGAATTAAAGCGTTACCTAGAAATGGATTGCGTAGGTGCTTTTGTAATAGAGGGTTGGTGACCCGTCTTTGCCAAGTGTTACCGTATCCACCGAACCGACAGTTATTGCGTGATCTTCTTCTTTAAAGGTGCTCCCCAGGTCGCACTCGATATTAGCAAGTGAATCGCTGAGGACGGGTATTCCCATGCTGCCTTTCTTAAACTTGGCTGAGCCAAACTGGCTTGAGGATTCAACAATCGGGGTCGCGAATACCTCCGCGACCTCTCTTTGTTAGGCCGTGAGAATGCCTATCGCGAATCGCTTTGACTGCACTATTCCTCAGAATAGTCCGACCTCGCGAGTTCAGTGCTACAAGAACAAGTTTAGGTTCAGGTAAAAGACTACAGAACGCCTGGGCATTGGAGCAATGGGGCTTACCGTCAAGAAGTGTAGTAACCACAACTGCGCCGGTTGCGAACCTACTCACAGCTTTCAGAAATTCATCATCAATCGAACTTAGGCCTGCCATAACCCGACGCTAGTAACTAACGCTATATAAGCCGTTTTAAAGAAGAGGTGAGCCGACCAACGTGCGATATTCACTGACCCGTTTCCGGCACCTGCATAAGAACCTTTCCTCGCCTCCCATGCTGTGACAGGCGTGAGAGAGCCTCACGCACCCTGATAAAAGGGAAAACAGAGTCTATGAGTCCCTTAATCTTCCCGCGGGACATAGCCTCAAGCGCCCTAATAAAATCCTTCCTCGAGCCGGTGGTGCTCCCGACTATTTCAAACTGCATGGAATAAAGTTCAAGCAAACTCAGGGCAACCTCTGACCCTGTTAGCACTCCGCAAGTCACATACCGACCACCCGGCGCAAGCGAAGATATGCTGTCAGACCAAGTTGTGCTTCCAAGCGGATCAAAAACCACGTCTGCCCCCCTTTCATGTGTGATTTCTTTGATACCCTTTACAACGACTCGTTCGCTGCGGTTCACGACGTGGTCAGCGCCAAGCCTGATAACGGCTTCGGCCTGTGGAGAATTGGACACAATGGCCACAGTCTGACACCCCGCCAAGTGGGCGAGCTGGACCAGAAACGAACCTACACCTCCCGCAGCGCCGACCACGGCCACCGTGTCGCCCATAGAAGGTCTGGCCCTTTCAAACATATGCCAAGCGGTGAAACCATCAACCGCGACAGTGGTTGCCTGTTCAAAGCTCAGGTCGTCAGGAATACGAAACACGTTTGACACGGGGACTTTGGCAAACTCAGCCCATCCGCCTTCTGTGTACACACCAACGATATACGGTTCACGCCTCATCCGAGGATTCTCAAGACACAAACTTTCGTCACCTCTCACACAATAGTGGCACCTGCCACAGAATAGCTTCGGCATAACGACCACCCTGTCGCCTGAACTCACGGAGTCAACATCCTCCCCTAAACTGCGTACAACTCCTGAAAACTCAGAGCCCGGAATGTGTGGCAACCCGATCCAGTCAAATCTGCCGCTTATTGTCGACCGGTCAACAGGATTAACGCCGGCATACCGAACCTCCAACACGACCTCCGAAGCTTTGGGCTCTGGCACCGGAACGTTGTCAAGTACAAGAGACTCAACGCCACCGAACTTCTGAATCCGCCATGCCCTCACGACCTACACCCCAACGACAAAGGCAGTATCTCGAAAGTCATAAGCTTGACTGTATTTTGCGGTCTGAGCGTATACACAAACAGTGATGTCTGCTACCTAGTCTATTGAGCGAGGTAAAATGAACACATGTCAGTTTGTTCAAACGGGATTGCGAGCGCCTTGGTCGCGCAGGTTGTGAACGCGGGTCCTTCTACGGAATAACGCGGCATATCCCATTTTGTCCAGTCACGCTAAGGTTAAATCCAAACCTGACATAAGCACCTTATGTCATTTTTCAGAAAATCCGTATACAATCCTACGGCCGATCCAATGGACACAAGAATCGGCGAAGTTATCTTGCAACAGGGCGAAGCCGATGTGGTCTTTCTTGGATTTCCATTCGATATGGCATCATCAACAAGACCTGGCAGCAGATTTGGCCCAAGTAGAATCAGGCAAAACCTTTATTCCCTCCCCTATCAGGGAGGGCTACGGCTCACCGACCTTGGTGACGTTGATGTCGTGAACGGAGACCCCGAGAAGAGCTGGAAAAACTGCACAGGTGGCGTAAGCGTCGCACTAGAAACCGGAAAGAGAGTGTGTGTCATAGGAGGTGATAGCACCACCTCCTACTGCGCATTTCGTGCATTAAGACGCAAAGCCGAGGGAGGACTTTTCTACCTCCTCCTTGACGCTCACCCGGACGTGAGGGCGGAGTACAAAGGACTCACGAGCGGGAGGGTCGTCAGGTGGATAGCCGAACAAGACCAAGATGCCAAGTTAGCAGTAGCAGGCATAAGAAAATTTTCAAACTCTCCTTATCTTTTCCGTGAGGCAAGGAAACTCGGGCTAGAGCTGTCCCCGATCGAAGAGCTCGAAGGAAAGGGGAAGACGGAACTAATTGAACGGTGGTCTCAGCTTGCCAAAGGAAGGCAAACGCATCTCAGCGTGAACATCGATGTGTTCGACCCGTCATGCGCACCCGGCACCAACAGCCCGTCCCCAGGCGGTCTTTACCCGAGAGAGGGTCTCGAGCTTGTGGAGACGATCTGCAAGAGGCTGAAGCCCACCATCTTCGACGTGGTTGAGGTTTCACCTTTGTATGACCATGCAGATATTACCTGTCAACTTGCCTCAAGTCTGATCGCAAGATACGTGTGGTCGACATAGGAAAAGACTTTTAACGATATGGCATTAGAGTTGAAACGCGGAGCGGGTGTTTTTTCTTGTCTATGAAGGTATACGGGGGGGATTCCAGGTTTGTTCTAGCATCACCTGTTAACAGGGTTAGACTGGGCGAACTCTATCTGTATGAAACGGAAACCGAGAAAGTACTCCTTAAGGTGGTGGGGTTTCAATACCTGTCAAACGTGGATGAGCAATTCCTTGCCGAAATAACCAAGGAAGATGAATTCGCAAAGCCCTTCAGACTCACCTATACGGGGTCACCGGTCACACTCGTCGCAGCTCTCAAACCGCTCACTATGATCTCCGGTATAAAAACTACAACCGTGCGGGTTCCGATTGCCCCCGGAAGCACATTGAGACCGGTTGAAGTCAGAGACTTCACTTTTCTTTCGGATAGGTCGGGCATGTACCTGGGCAACGTCAGAAGCGGAGACCGTACAATCGCAGCCCAAGTCAGGCTGGATCCCAAGAAAGTGTTGACCACTCATATTCTTGTCGCGGCAACCACAGGAAGAGGAAAGAGCAACTTTCTGAAGGTGCTGCTCTGGTCACTCATGGACGCACCATCAGTGGGAATCGTTGTGATGGACGCGCACAGGGAATACTACGAGGTGCTGAAAGAGCATCCCAAGTCGCTTGAACGACTGGTGTCATATAGCACTCGCCCAAAAGGCGGCGAGCGCAAGCTGGTGGTAAGCACCGCCCTTGTTAAGCCGCATCATATCACAGGGGCAATAAAGTTGACTGATGCTCAAGAAAGGGAAGCTTACTTGCTTTCACGAGGCGTAAAGGGTAGGCCCGACAGACTCCTCGGAAGGCGAGCCGATTATAGTCAGACTGAAACGGCGTACGGGGACGACTGGATTGAAGCTCTCCTCACTGAAGAGGCGATAACTGCTACGGACAACGTAAATGCACAGATGTCACGGGCAACGCTTTCAAGGAAGCTCAGGAGGCTTCTGGATGTAGAGTCGAACAACTCCGTGTTCCGTATGCCATCGCAGGTCGCACCGGGAGAATCTGAAGGCTTAAACTTTACTAAGGAAGTTAGAACTGCACTTGACGATCATAAGGTGGTACTGGTTGACACTAGCATGGTCGGCTCGGATGGCGAGATACTGCTTGGTAACCTGATCACGGATAGCATGCTGGATTTCAGAATTTCAATGAAACAGCTTGGTGAAAAACTTGAACCTGTTGCCGTTGTCCTTGAGGAGGCACCCCGGGTTCTCGGCCGGGACTCACCCCCTAACGCGTACACGAGAGTGGCAAGGGAGGGTAGAAAGTTCGGCGTTGGTCTCATAGCAATCAGCCAGCTCATAAGCATCATTCCGGACGAGATCCTCGCCAATATGAACACCAAAGTGTACATGGGCATGGCAAGCGACAGAGAACGCAAAGCCGCGATTCAGAACGCCCTGAATGACATGGAAGGCGAAGAAGATGAACTACTCAGGCTGGATGTGGGTGATGCTATTTTGAGCAGCACAACCTTTGGTTTTGCCATACCGATACACATACCGCCGATAGAAGAGATAGCTCATGCATTCACTCAAAAAGAGTTTGCAACGGGCAGAAAGCTGATCGAGGACTGATTAAAGTGACGCGCTTCGCCCACCTTTCCGATTTACATGTCGGCGGGTTCCAGAAGTCGCTCCTAAGAAAAAAGGAGGAAGAAACCATCGGGGAGTTCGTGCAGACGTGCCTCACCGAAAAGGTGGAGTTCGTTGTAATGTCCGGCGACGTGTTTGACAGCAACATCCCACCCATTTCTCAGGCGGTCAAGCTTTCCAAACACCTTAAGGCAATGAAAGAAAGCGGCGTGAGAATCTATGCGATTTACGGAAATCATGATTTCTCGGCAACGAAAACGTCGCTCCTCGAGCTACTTGATGCCGATGGTCTTCTGCGCATCGTGAACGAGCCCATTCATGACAAGTCGGGTATCATCATAAATGGCATCCATGGGACACCGGGAGCAAAAGAAGTTGCCTCATTTGGCCAGACCGAACGACTAGAGCATAAAGGAGGGGAACCGGCTGTGTTCATGATGCACACAGCTGTGTTACAGGACCGGGTAAAAGTGGACCCTGAGCAGTGCATTCCCATGAGTCTTGTACCAAAGGGATACTCGTACATTGCCGCAGGTCACCTGCACAAACGACTCGAATTCAGGACTGAGGATGGCGTACCTCTGAACTATCCCGGACCTCTGTTCATAGGGTATGGACTTTCCGACCTCGAAGGCTATATGAGGGGCGATGACAGAGGTTTCTATCTTGTCGATCTAGAACCGGGCGACACAAAATTTGAGTATATCAGGATCAGGAAGCTTGAAGGCGACCTTCTGGACGTCGATGCAGAAGCCAAGGATGAATCAGAGGTAAAGCGACTTGTGGAAAAGGCACTCACAGACACGCAGGGAAGATACTCAAGCGATGCACTGCTCTTGTTGAAGGTTCACGGCAGGCTACGGCACGGAAGAAAGTCGAATATCACTCTTTTCACAAAAAAGAAGGAAAAGGATTTCCGGTTTCACATTGAATTCAACGATAGAAGCCTGTACGATCCTGATGAAGAAGTTGCGGAACCGGGTGAGGAGCTCGAAAAGAGAATTTACGAACTTATGGCCTCAAAATTTCCAGCCAAGGTGAATCCACAGTTCATCGAGGAGCTCCTCGACACGCTTTCAGAAGAAAAGAGGGAGGGTATGACGACAGACGATTACCGCGAACATATAGTTTCAAAGGTACAGGCAGTGCTGCGAACAAAGCTGGGTGATGACTTTGAGCTACAGAATTAGAAAACTGCGCATCAAAAACATCAAGAGTCATGTAGACACCGAAGTCGAGTTCTCGGACGGTATGAACATCATTCAGGGGGACATCGGAAGTGGTAAGTCCACAATCCTCCAATCCATCGAGGCTGGGCTTTTCGGGTACGGCATGTCCAGCCTCCTTAGAGCAGGCGAAAGTGAAGGTGAGATCGAGGTTGTGCTTGACCCGTTGATTCAAATCGACTGGAGGCTTACCACAAAGGGTGTTAAAGGCGGTGAAATTTTCGATGGTAACGTCGCAGCAAGGCTTTCTTCCGGAGAAATCAGGTCCTTTATAGTGAAGAAGCTTGAGCTAATGGAGTCTGCATCTGTAAGAAGCGAACCCGTCATCTTCAGGACAGCGGTGTTCGTGCGACAGGAGGAGCTCAAGAAGATTCTTGATGAGCAGAAAGGCGCGGAGGACCTGGTCAGACGTTCTACTGGTCTTGTGAGGTACTCGATCGCAAGGGACAATGCAGGTGAAATCGCAAGGATCCTCAGATCTAAGGTAGAAGAGCTATCGGCACAGGAAAGATTACTAAGCAACGAGGTGGAGGCCAACAGGGACTCAGAATGCAAGCTCATTTCCGCTAAGGCAGAACTCGAAGCGATCAAAAAAACCATGAGTTCTCTTGAACCCACTTACGAAGAGTTTAGGAGGCGAAGAGATGCTCTGCTTGGAGACCTCAAGGGACTTGAAGCGGCTATCTTAATGCGCCGTGCGTCGGCGAACGACAGGCAGCGGGCGATCGACAGTTTGAAAGGTGAGATCAATTTACTAAGAGAGACGCTCGCCGGGAAGGAGGCAAAGGAGCACGAATACGCCCTTGAGCTTGACCTTTCTGGACTGGACGTGATAGAAGAGGATATCGATACGGAGATCGCAAAGCTTACAGAGAAGAAGGCCTCAATTGCGGCCGAAATTAGCATGGTCAAGAAACAGATTTCTGAAATGACGCGAAAGAAGGCACAGTTAGACGAATGGACAACTAGGATGCGCCAGGAGACCCAGGCTTTGACCCCTATGGACGGGCTGACGGAAGAGCAACTCAGCCAGACGCTCGAAAGCCTAGGTCAGCGGATTGTGTACCTCAGGTCACGTATGCAAATACTCGAGGAGAGTGTGCGTAACTACACCACGCTTGTCAAGGAAGGCAAATGTTTTGTGTGTGGCTCCCACATAGACCCTGGTAGCTATGAAAATCATTTGAACGAGATCCAGACAGAGATAAGGGCGGTCAAAGAGGAACTTGACTCCTCTGAGAAGAGCTACTCGGAAACAAAAAGGACACTATCAATTGTTCGCGAGAACGCTAAGCGTCAGTATGGGATCGCGACGCTTGGGGAAAACATAACAAGGCTTATCGCTGAAATAACTGCATATGGCAACCTCGACTCTAAACTAGCACAGCTTGAAAAGGATTTCACATCAACGCAGAACAAACTGAGCTTTCTAAAACTTGCGAAGGATACGGAGACTGTGAGAAAACAGATCACAGATAAGCAAGCACAGCTCAGTGACGAGGAAGCTGAACTTGTTGCACTCAAAGAAGAAATTTCACATTTAGAGGATAAGTACACAACGATAAAAGAAAACTACAGGCTTGCTAATGAAGAGTATATGCAGACAGAGACAAAAATCCAGAACCTACAGAAAAACGAGGCCGCACTCGAAAAAACCGTGGCTTACGAGGGCGATAGGTTCGAAAAATTCAGGAGAGACGTTCAAGGACTTGACGAGATCAGGAAACGTCTGGAAATGCGCAGCTCCGTTGAGCGGTTCTTCGAAAGTATGAAACCTCTTCTTGAGCAACTTGAAAACGAGAAAGCTGTGATGATCAGGAGCAGTCTAACCAGAAAAATGAGGGAATACTTTTCACTCCTTATTCAGGATGAGGATAGAAGCGTCAAACTCGGAGAGAATTTTTCACCTGTATTCCAGAAGCGACTAAATGGCGAGTGGTCTGATATACCGTTGCCAAGTGGCGGCGAGCGCTCGACAATGGCTCTCTCATTAAGACTCGCGCTAAGTGCCGTTACAAGAGAAATGCGGGGACATAGAATAGGATTCGTTCTGCTTGACGAACCCACTGATGGCTTCAGCGACGAACAAATTTCGAGGTTTCAATGGGTGCTCGAAAGGCTTGACGTGCCACAGGTGATACTGGTCACGCATCACAGATCGCTCGACAATCTTGCCCAGCAAATCATTCAGGTGGAATATGTAGCTGGCGGCTCACTGGTGAGCGTAATTGGACAGAGTATTTGAAGAAGCCCTTATGCAACTTACCGAAAGGCTTGCCGAGCTCACACAAATCGGTAACGAATATCCGGACGATTTACGAAATATTACTCTCTTAGACAGACCTGAGTTGATCGATATTCAGCAACTTGATAAAAATGACGGAGACGCATGGTATATAGATGGAGGTAATGCGACCGTTTTCGACTACTGGCCGTTTCTTGTGGAGCTTAACAGAATGGTCGCGGTGCGCCATATAGGGCTACACAAAACATCTGTCCTAGGACCGTTTACCTTTCTCAGCCTGACCTACAGGGAACGGGAAAGACTGCAAACTGTTACGTTCGGGGGGCCATCGTTTTTGTCCTCCGCGGCTAGTCCGCGGCATCTTAACAAAGTCAGCAATCCCTCTGACATGAAGTTTTATTCCGGCAGGGCGAGAAGGACTGCTGAACTGGCTCTTGCAACAAAACTCGCAGAGGCTGATGCAAAAACGGTTATACTTGACGGTAATTTCGGTCATTCTGACGACCAAGCAGAAGTTGACTACCTTGCGCATCTATTTACGAAGGTAAAAAGCAGCGGGTGCACCCTCTTTGGTTTGACAAAAAGGACAGTAATTAGAAAAGAAGGTATTCCAATAACGGAGTATACTGACAGATTTATGCGGAAAATGGGCTACAACTTCTACTGCGCGAGAGTGGGCCACGCGGTAAGGGTGAACGACACAAAGAGCGAGCTTTTCGTTTGTCGACTGAGTTCCGCAGGAAGAAAGTCCTATCTTGTCGAGACACTGACGCCAAGAATTCATGATTCAGTTGGTATACTCTTTGCCAATTCGGCGGCGTTGCATTCACCTGGCTTTCCTGCGGGGCTTATTGAAGCTGATCGATTTGCAAGAATAAATCAACAGGAAGTGAAACTTCTCAAGTTGAGGCTGGTCGGAAGCTTTTCCGCAGACGCAAGACTTTCTCCCTATCTTCTTGAGAACTACTCTCACGACTTGCTGGACTTGCTCAATGCGTAAACGCTTAAAAATCCTTCCGGGAACACTCGGTACGTGGAATACGCCATATTCCTTGCCGCACTGGGTATAACCGTCCTCGAGCTATCGGAGGCTTTTGCTAGCGCGCTCGGTATTTATGCAACCACTCGGGACCCCATGAGTTTTGCCTCGGTTTCGCTTGGAATAGCGGTCATTTTCGTTCCGACGGTATTCCTCGGGGGCGCTATTGCACAGCTTCCCCTTGTGGCAGTAAGGATAGTGGCAGCCACGCTTCTCCTCTATTTTGGGATTAGGCTCACAAAAAGCGCAAGGAGGGCCTTCCTTAAGATAAGAAAGGGCGTACATGTGGAAGAAAAAGAAAGGGGATTGTTTGTGACGGGCTTTTCCATAGGAGCAATAGAGGCCTTTGAGGCAGCTATCGTCCTCGTAGCCCTGCTTCCCAATGGATTCTATTCCGCAATAACAGGCCTGCTTGCCGGAGTCTTTCTTGTTCTTGCCGGGACCTATGTCCTTAGGGGACAGGTAAGAAGGATGAAGGGCCCCTACATCAAGGTCTTCGTAGCGGCGCTTCTGCTTGCGTTCAGCACCTTCTGGTATCTGGAGACCCTTAGATCTTTACCAGACTTGATCCTAGTTCCCCTGTTTGCGCTCTACGCTGCACTGGTCACGTGGTATGCCAAACATATGGCTCAGAAGGTTCCTGAGCCTAGCAACACATAGGCCACACCATCCTCATTTCCAGCTTGAAGAACTCTCTTCGTGTCAAACACGACTACGTTTTTACTGCCGGTGAGGTCCTTCAGGACTTTAAGGCTCAGACTCCGGTACACTGAATGGTCCGCCGTTATCACAATGGCGTTGCGACCTCGTAGTGCGCTTGCAAGGTCTGATGTCATCTTGACCCCCAGTGCCTGGAGTTCAGGCTCGACCGTGGCATAGGGGTCATGGGCAATTACCTCTCCGACACCAGAGTTGATGAGCAACCGAACCACATCGACACCCGGCGAGTTACGCGTGTCCGAAGTATCGCCCCTGAAAGCTATGCCTAGAACAGCCACGCTTGCACTTTCCTTTTTGATGCCTGTTCGGAGTAAGGCATCCATGAACACATTAACTGTACGCAGCGGCATCGATTCATTTATGCTTCTTGCGAGGGAGACCAAAGGCAAGTCTGTGCAGCGCTTTTTCGCAGCCTCCAGTACAAAATAGGGGTAAAAGGGTATGCACACCCCGCCTACACCGGCGCCAGGTGTATGCAGATGGGAGTACGGCTGCGTATTTGCGGCGTCCCTCACCTCGTAATAGTTTACACCCAGTTTCTCACAAAGAATCGCAAGTTCGTTTGCAAGCGCAATGTTCACGTCCCTATAAACACCTTCAAAAAGCTTAACGAGCTCTGCGGTTACCGTGTCCCGAACCACGACAGTACCTCTTTCAACAACCTTTGAGTAGACGTCGGATGCGACCTTCGAGCTCAGTGGACCAATGCCACCAATTATCTTAGGATATTTCCTTACGAGGTCGTCAAGCGCCCTGCCGATATAAACACGCTCAGGACTATAAACAAGATAGAAATCCCGTTCGGCCAGAAGCCCGGATTCAGACTCCAGAACTTCTCTCACAAGACCGGAGGTCGTTCCAGGAGGAACACTACTCTCGAGAATCACTAGGTCACCACCTTTTAGGCCACGCGAGATGGTTCGTGATGCTGCCTTAAGAGCCCCCGGTTCGAAGGAACGCGATTCCTGACTGAGGAGCGTGGGAACCGCCATTAAGTGCACCTGTGATCTACGGCTTGCCGAAACCCCGTCGGTTGTGAACTTAACCTTTCCATCTTTAACACCGCGAGCTATCAGCTCGCGTAGTTCACCTTCCTGTATGAAACCTAGGTCCAAGGCGTTGAGACGGTTGATGTGCTCCTCATTTATATCCACGCCTGTCACATCAAAACCAGCCTTGTACCAAGCGCCGACGAGTGTCAGGCCGATCCTGCCTGCACCGTAGACTGAAACAAGCATAAGAAATCTATAAGGGCGACACGATAAGCGTTACGCGTTTGCCGGCAGAAACGGGGAAGTTCAGATTATAGAAAGACAGTCAGCCGCGCTTTCCGAAAACTCTGAAAAGGCCGCTCTTTTCTCCTTCCTTGCGAAACTCGATGAGCAGATTCCTCTGCCTTTCTGTGAGCTTTTCGGGTACTCGAATTCTCACTGTAACGAGCTCGTCGCCGTGCCCATGCCTTGTAGGCAAACCCTTACCCTTGAGCCGTATTACGTCGCCTGGTTGCGTTCCCGGATTTATCCTGACCACCTCTTTACCATAAAGCGTCGGTACCTCGAGCTCGCCGCCAAGAGCCGCGTCGATCATCGAAATTACAGCCTCATACAGTATGTCCGAGCCGCGCTGCCTAAAGAGAGGATGAGGTTTTACCTCAAGCTTTACAAAGAGAGAACCAGGAGGCGCCCCATTCCTACCGACGTGACCCTCACCAGAAAGCCTGAGTGTTGCCTCTTCTTCGACGCCTGGCGGGATTTCTATTTCGACACTCCTCTTTCTTTTGACAACACCAGTCCCGTGGCAGGACGGGCAGGGCTTTTCCGGGTACCTTCCCCTCCCAGCACACTTTGAGCAAGGAAATATCTGCTGAACCGTAAGCCAACCGCTCTTTTTTTGAATTCTTACCTGACCAGTGCCACCGCATGCCTCACACACGACAAGCCTTCCCTGAGCGCCGCTTCCACCGCACTGCGGGCAGTATTCCTCTCTCTCATATTCAAGGTTAATTCTGCCCTTTTTGGCAATGTCTTCCAAGGTAACAGAGACCTCACGATAGATATCCTTCCCCTGGGGCGCTGAGGCCCAGCCTCCTCCGAACCCAGGAGAAAAACCGAACAGATCCTTCAGTAGCGAGTCGAAATCAAAACCCAAGTCGCTGAATATGTCCTCGAAATGAACCGAGTTGTATATGTCTTCCTGTGTATACGTGTCTTCTATTCCTGCGTGTCCGTACCTGTCGTATCGTGACCTCTTTTCATCATCTGAAAGGACGGCGTACGCCTCGGTTATTTCCTTGAATTTTTCGGCCGCTTCAGCGCTCTTGTTTCTGTCTGGATGATACTGAAGCGCCAGCTTTCTGTATGCCGACTTTATTTCATCCTTTGTTGCGCTCCTGTTTACGCCGAGAACCTCGTAGTAGTCCCGCTTTTCGGACAGCACGACCACCGTTTATTCCTTTACCTTATACTCAGGTTCGACGTACTCCTGCTTCTCTTCTTTCTTGTCCTCATGCTGGGATGCATCCTGCGGCTTCTGGGCAGCCTTCTGGTACACCGCCTGACCGAGTGACTGTAGCGCCTTTGCAAGTTCCTCACCTTTGGATTTGATCGCCTGAGTTTCCTTAGCGTCCATTTTCTGTTTTAGCTCGGCGATCAGATTTTCTATCTTTTCTTTCTGTTCCTTCTCTGCCTTATCACCGAACTCGTCGAGAGTCTTCCTCGCAGTATAGATCAGAGAGTCGGCCTCATTGAGAGCGTCTGCCAGCTCTTTTTTCTTTCTGTCCGCCTCTGCATACATTTCCGCCTCCTTCATAAGGCGATCCTTCTCTTCTTTGCTAAGCTTGGTCGACCCACTTATTGTGATCTTCGCCTCCTTTCCTGAGGCTATGTCCTTGGCCGAGACGTGTAGAATTCCATTCGCGTCTATATCAAACGTCACTTCTATCTGTGGAACGCCGCGGGGTGCGGGCGGAATGCCGCTCAGCATGAATTTCCCGAGTGATATGTTATCTGACGCCATGGGCCTCTCTCCCTGTAGCACATGTATCATTACCGAAGTTTGCATGTCCTCGGCAGTGGTAAAAATCTGGCTCTTTTTAACTGGTACTGTTGTGTTCTTCTCAATAACCTTTGTAAATACCCCACCGAGGGTCTCAACACCTAGGGAAAGAGGGGTCACATCAAGGAGTACAATGTCCTGCTTTAGGTCACCCACAAGGGAAGCTCCATGGTACGCAGCCCCTATTGCGACACATTCCATCGGATCAATACCCTGCTCAGGTTCCTTTCCCAGAAACTCCTTAACGAACCTCTTAACAATTGGCATCTTCGTAGGACCACCGACGAGGATAATCTTGTCAATATCCTCAGGCTTGAGCTTGGCATACGAGAGAGCCCTCTGCAAAGGTTCTCGGCATCTGGCAAGTAGCGGCGATACAAGCTCCTCGAGCTTGGACCGTGTCAGCGTCATCACCAAATGTTTGGGTCCTGTCGAACCTGAGGTAATAAACGGCAGATTTATCTCGGTCGTAGTCATACTGGAAAGCTCGATCTTTGCCTTCTCGGCGGCTTCCTTTACCCTCTGCAATGCCATTGAATCAGACCTAAGGTCCACCCCCTCTTTCTCTTTGAAGACGGTCAGGACGTAATCCACAAGTATATTGTCCATATCCGTACCTCCGAGCTTTGTATCTCCGTCAGTTGCAAGGACTTGGAATACGCCCTGTGCAAACTCCATCACCGTTATGTCGTATGTACCCCCGCCGAGCTCGAAAATCAGGATTTTCATCTCCTCGTCCATTTTGTCTATACCGTACGCTATAGCCGAAGCCGTGGGCTCGTTGATTATCCTAAGCACCTCTAGACCAGCTATTTCACCAGCATCTTTCGTTGCCTGTCTGAAGTTGTCGTCCGAGTGTGCCGGAACCGTAATCACTGCCTTCTTGAGGGGCTCTCCGATATACGCCTCAGCATCTTTTTTAATCTTCTGTAAAATAAAGGCAGAGAGCTGCTGAGGGGTATACTCCTTTCCGAATATCGCAACCTTCTTGTTGGTACCCATGAGCCTCTTTACCGCTACCACCGTTCCTTCAGGGTTCTGAATGGCCTGTCGTCTCGCGGGTTCACCCACGAGAAGTTGTCCGTCTTTAGTAAATGCAATGATAGAGGGGAATGCTTTGCCTGTGAGAGCGACGCCCTCTGCCGCGGGAATAACCACAGGTCTTCCGTTCACTATAACAGCCGCGGCCGAATTGCTCGTTCCCAAATCTATACCTAGGACCTTGTCCGGCATTTTATCCAACCCTCCTCTTCGAAACCTTCACTATGGAAGGTCTTAAAACCTTGCCGTTTATGAGATAGCCCGTCCTTATCTCCTCAATGATAGTACCATCAGGAAGGTCGGATTCTACAACCCCAGCTACCTCGTGGTAATACGGGTCAAACTTCTGACCTATACTCTTGACCTCGGAGACCCCTTCCGAGGTGAGAAGCTCTTCGATTTTGGCCTTTATGAGCTCAAATCCATCAACCACTGGCTGATCAGCCCTGCCCTTAATCATCCCGAGAGCTACATTCACGGACTCTCGCAAGTCAATTATTCTCTTAATCGTCCGTTCATTTGCCACGGACTTTATTTCGTCTATCTCTCTCTGGGTCCTTTTGATCAGGTTTTCATATTCAGCCCTGAGATACAGGTATCTCTGGTTCAACTGGTCATAGTTTTCCTTTAGTTTGGTTAACTCTTGTCTAAGCAAAGCGGTCCCGCCGTTTTCTTCTCCTTTCACTTCAGCCTGCGCTCCGCCAAGAGTAGTGTTACCCGTCTCGCTCACAAATACCACCTTGCCATACTTATTTCTTCTAGATTATTTAAGCTTACCACGGATTCACGAAAAGACATCGCTCAGGCAGCAACCTACGCGAGCTTGACCAGATTTCGGACTCTACCTGGTTTGCGCGACTCGCAAGGCCACATATGGGTCACCATTGCCTTCCGCCTGTGTTGGGAGCATACACCCGCCCTCGTACTCATTCACCCACTACCCTTCGCCGCTACTGAAGGTAGCCAGTGTGGAAAACTTCCTACGTCTTCAGCATGCTGATCTAGCCAGCATTCAGGGCTTTTGGTGTACTACCGTCATGCCGATTCTCACTTATCCTCCTTGCAACATGGTGTCCACTATAGCCATTCTGAAGCTATCGTTACGGCGTACGCATTTTAACTGAGCTCTGAAAGCAAGTGACGATATTGAGAGGCGCAAACCATCATGCACCTGTGGGTCGGACCTTGAATAAAAATAAAAGAGGGCACAGATAAAAATTATCGGTGCGGTTGAGCTATAGAAAGTATTTTTATCCGCCAGCTCTCGGGTTCTTCCTGTATATGCTCATAATACTCACTCTTGTCATTGTGTTTCCGATCCTTCTACTTGGAGTCACCAAGGTTGTCTTCGGAAGCCTTGGATTTTCGTTTACAGATGCCGTACTCATCATTCTTCTCAGCCTAGCAGGAAGCGCCATAAACATTCCGATCGCAAAGATCAGAAGCAGCGAGCCTGTCATGAAGATGGACTATTACACCTTCTTCGGTGTGACCTATCCGGTTCCTAACATTTTTCAGGCCGAATCAGAGACGCTGGTTTCAGTTAACGTGGGTGGTGCGCTGATTCCGACTGTGCTTTCCGCGTATATCTGGACCAAGGAGCTTGTCTACACGCCCCAGATACTGATCGCAGTTATCGTGCTAGCAATCGTCGTAAACAGGCTTGCCAAGCCAGTTAAGGGTATGGGGATAGTGGTTCCAGCGTTTGTCCCGCCTCTACTTGCGGCGGTTGTGGCACTTGTGCTTTCACTGGGAGATGCAAAGCTCGCTTTCAGCCTTGCGTACATGAGCGGCTCACTCGGCACACTTATCGGGGCGGACCTCCTGAACATAAGAAAGTTCGGTGAACTCAGCGCAAAAGCGGTATCGATAGGTGGGGCAGGAACCTTCGATGGTGTTTTTATGTCAGGCCTTATTGCCGTTCTACTCGTAGCCCTCCTCTAGACTTCTAATCTTACCGAAAGCGAACCCGCGCCATCCTCAAACTGCACGGCATCAGCCTTTATCACTGCCCTTACAACATCAGAATGTTCCTTGACAGGTTCAAATCCCTCGGGTAGAAATACGACTAGTTTCGGAAAGCGCTGACCGAGGGGTATCTTGCTTGCCACCTTAACCCTTCTTGCCTCTTTGATCACTTGCACCACCATCTCGCCAATCTTGGCTCCTTTATCATCAAACTCGAAAAACTCTTGAGATGGCCAGTTTGCAGCATGCACACTCAGCTCTTTTCGAAAGGTGGAAAAAATCAGCTGGTAAATCTCCTCTGCAAGATGCGGCATGATCGGGGCAATTATTCTGAGCGAGGCCCACATCACACGTTCAAGGGTGTCAGCGGCCGCAGGGTTTGGATTCTCGCGAGTCAGGCGCGGCTTCACAGACTCGAGGTATTCGTCGCACAAATCATGCCAGAAGAAATCATAAAACTTGGAAAGGCCATCCTGAAACTCATATGCGTCAAAGTCACGGGTGACAGCATCTAACGTTTCCTTAAGTCTCTTGAGGATCCAGTGATCCACCGGTGAAAGAATAGCTCCTCTTATCTGACCGGAACCAAGGTATCTTGACGAGAATCTATAGGCAGACCAGATCTTCTGAACAAAGAGTTTACCCTTTCTCACAAACTCAGGAGAAAATGTGAAATCAAACCCCAAAGGAAAGGTCATGTAGGAATATCGGAGTGAATCTGCCCCATACTGGCTAACAACATTTGACACGAGAACCGATCCACCAAGTGATTTCGACATCTTGGACCCTTCGACCGTGAGAACCCAACCGTGAATCAGAGCTCCCTTAAAGGGATGAGAGCCCGTCAGCGCTATCGAACGAACCATTGTATAAAAAAGCCAAGTTCTAACTATTTCCTGCCCCTGCAGTCTAAGGTCTGCCGGGTAGAATTTCTTATAGGAGTCTCCGCCCCTGAAATAGCCGGACACATAAAGCGGGGTAATGCTCGAATCTATCCAGCCATCACATACATCGGTGACGGGCACGACGCTCTCCGACGAGCAGCTAGGGCACTTGACATAAACAGGTTTTTCCTTTCTTGGATCAAAAGGCAGACGACTCTCATCCACAGGGAGCAACTTTTTACACTGCCCACAGATATAGAACGGAATTGGTGTTCCGAAGACTCTCTGCCTAGACACGATCCAGTCCCACTCAATCGTTCTCACCCATTCCTTGAGTTTGTTACGCATAAAGTCGGGGTGAAAAGTCATTCTTTCTGAAGCCTCCGTCACCAAGGGGAGCAGGTCGTGTAGCTTTATCATAAGCTGCTCCTTTTCAAGAAACTCTATCGGAGCCCTACAGTCCGACCTCTCGGCGTGCACAAGAACCTTGTGTTTGACACGCCTTTCGGATTCTATGAGATGTGCAGCCCTAAGTCTTTCCACCATTACAGCTCTTGCCTGTTTGACATCAAGACCCTTAAGGAATTCAGGTGCGGTAAACCTTCCCTTCTCGTCGAGTATCTGCTCCGAGGGCAGGGAGTGACGCCTGATCCACTTTATATCGGTTTCGTCGCCATAACTACACACCATTACCGCTCCTGACCCAAACTCCATGTCTACATCAGGGTCGGAGATTATACGAACTGTCTTAGATGAAAAGGGTACTATCGCCTGCTTTCCGACGAGATTCGAGAATCTTCCGTCAGCTGGATGCACCACAACAGCCTGACAGGCTGGTATAAGCTCGGGTCGAGTTGTTGCTATGGTAATGCTTTCCCCGCTAACTATACTAAACCTGATAAAATACACAAAGCCTTCTTCCTCGATGTAACCCGTCTCAGCCTGAGCAATGGCAGTCTCGTCGCGTGGACACCAGAGAACCGGAAACCTCCCAACGTACAGAAAACCTTTTTTGTGCATCTCGATCAATGAGAGTTGAACCGCCCTGATGTACTCGGAGGAATGGGTCGAGTACTCTAGAGCTTCCCAGTCAGGCCTGTAGCCTAAGATCATCATATCATTCTTCATCTTTTTTATCATGTCATTGGTCCACTCGATACACTTTTGTTCGAACAAGTGCATATCACTCCTCGATACGCCAAGCCTTCTTTCTACTTTGAGCTCGGTCGGCAAACCGTGAGTGTCCCATCCCTGCGGTATCAGCACATCGTAGCCGCGCATCCGCTTGTAGCGGCTAAGAACATCCGCAATCGTCACCCAATAACCCTGACCCAAATGTAGCTCCCCATTTGTGAAGGGCGGTGGAGTATCAACAAAGAACGGTGGCCTCCCGTCACCTTTTATTCGGTAGACCCGATCATAAACTTCAGGCCTGAGCCAGAACGACTGCCATTTTGGTTCACTGAGAGAAGGATCATAAGTCTTGGGGAGAGTGTTATCTCCATTCAAATGTGATACACCCGTGTCCGAGAGTTGTTCTCGTGCTTAAAAGATTTCCGAGCCGTTCTTCGCAATTTCTGACCCTTCTAAAAGAAGCGCCTGTGCCTTTGAAATCAAGGTACGTTTCTTCCTCTCATGTTCCGTGATGTATTTCTCGATCAGCTCGAAAAGCTGCACCTTGCACTCGCCGCACAGCCTTTTACCGGTGAGGCATTCCATCCTTACTTTGTCAAGTTCTTCGTCGCTTTCGAGGAAATGGTCCCTGTAATACTCGTATATTATGCACTTGTCAGGCTCCCCCCCTAGCCTTCTCTGCTCCTCCGCAGTGGCCCTTCCTCCTGTCAGAGCGTTCATGATTTTCGGTCTTATCGTTGAGGGACTGTCACTCAGACTGAGATAACTTCCTGGGTCCCTTTTTGACATTTTCTGGGTTCCGGAGAGCGAGTGAACAAGCCTGTGAAAGATTGCGCTCGGTTCCACAAAACCAAATTCAGCATGGTATCTGCGAGCCAAATCTCTCGCTAGTCTGATGTGCGGGTCCTGGTCAATTCCAACCGGGACCACGACAGGCTTGGGACCACCAAAGACCGCAAGCTGCGGAAGCATGATGTCACCGACCTGAACAAGTGCAGAAAAGTATAGGCCAAAGTTCCTTTCACCGTATATGGCATGCATCATGCTATTTGTGACCTTCTTAGAGAATACGGAGGCAAGATTCGTCACCCTTTTTTCCTCGCTCTGTTTGTATACGTACACACCCCTCGGGTCAAGACCAATTGCGAGGATGTCAGCCAAATTACTCACTGCAAGCTCATGAGATTCGCTAAACTTGAGCCCGTTATCACAATAGGCTTCTACGTCAGCTACGGAATAGAACACGGTTGACCTTTTGGATAACGACTGGAAGTATACCATTCCTTCAGCCGTAGTTTTCGTTCCAAGATGGAACACACCGGTCGGCTTTATCCCTGACATAACGGAATAGGGGTCACCGCGGATGGCCCTTTCGAAAACAGACGCGAGATCTCTGTGACCAAACCACATGCCTCTTCGAAGAAGTCTATGATTTCTAGGAAATTTGGTGGAAATGTTTGAGATGGGTTCTATGCCGAATTCTCCAAATAACTTGGAGTAGTCGACAACGTCGGAAGACCCCCAAGGGTCCAAGATGTTGCGTTCGGAGGCCGACATAGCAGACAAGTGTAAACCGCAAAACTTTAGCTTTTCTCGGCTGACTTCTCGGAATCCGAAGAGGCCTGCTCTTGCGGCTGCTCGTTAGCTTCCTCTGGAACCACCGGCTTCGTACTCACCATGACCCAGCCAAGCCATATCGCTATGGCGGAAACGCCAACTACAAGAATCCACACAACAAGTTTTATTGCTATCTGGGAATAACCCTCAAACCCGGGGTACCACATTGCAAGAGTAAACACAATCGCGATTATCCAGAATACAACGAAAATAAGCCCACCGACAACTTTTTCACTTACCAAAGACGACTCCTGATAGCAAGTCTAAACCGGTTTAAAAAGATTACTGCGAATGGCGGAGGAGGGCTGCACCGCATCTTAATCGACTAAGAGGGTTCCTTTTTGCCACTAGTTTCTCGAATAACGTGCCATAAATTCAGTGGTGCCGGTCACAAACTGGCGGATTTTCTGCCTCAGCTCTCTTGCACTAAGGCCGGGTTCATAATTTGTACTTTGTTTCAAGGCATACAGTCTGAAATAGTAACGGTGAGAACCGTGCCCGCGTGGTGGACAAGGACCTCCGTATCCGAACGAACCAAAATCGTTTCGCCCTTGTGAACCTATACCCTCAAGTACCGGCTTCTGAGGAAGACCCTCAGCGAGCACAGTTACGCTATGCGGAATGTTATAAAGCACCCAGTGCACAAAATTTCCGCTCGGGGCGTCCGGATCCTCCATTATGAGTGCGAAGCCGCTGCAACCGGGATCTATTGACCATTCGAGAGGTGGCGAGAGATTCTCGCCGTCGCAGGTGTACTTTCTAGGAAAGCTTTCCACAAAGCTACTCTTGATCCTTATCATATTTTCAGAAAGGGGTGCGTGGACTTAACATTTTCGAATGACAAAATCACTTTGCCATAAGGATACTGTTTGCAGGTACTACCTCTTCGCTTCGCACTATGGAAAGCGGATACAGGACAGTGTTTGCGCCTATTCTCGCACCGTTTCCCACTATAGCACCAATCTTTTGTAGTATACGCCCGTCCTTTATGGTGGGCTCAAGCCTCTTTGGGCCCTTGCTCTTAAGGAGGTTTATAGCGGTCACATGAGGCTCAAAAACTGCATCCCTTCCCGTGACACTGTCACCCACGAAGCACCCCCTACCTATAACCGTTCCTGGCTGCAGATTGCTCCCTGTGATCTCACTGTATGCCCCAACCACCACTCCCTCTTCGAGTGAAGTGTTACCGTGAATAAGGGCACCTGTACCAACATACGCGCCCCTTCCAATGTATGCCGGTCCGCGCACCACCGCGTTGTGTTCAATCACAGCCCCCCGTTCTATGATGACCGGGGGCTCGACTATTGCCGTAGGCGAAATACGAGCTCCCTGGTGGATCGACGTGTATTCGATTTCTTCCAGAAGTCTCCTTGACGCGCTCAGGATGTCCCAGGGATACCCAAGGTCGGTCCACGCCCTCTGCCACACAACGTGAAGCAGATTGTGTGACTTTGCCAAGATGTTAAGCGCATCAATAAAGCTACGTGAACCTTCTGTTACATCAAAGAATGAGAACGGAAGTACGAACGCGCCCCCTAAGACATATCCTCCCTCCGCACCGGTTACCCGCGTGGGCTTTTCAATTATGTCCTTCACAAAGCCCTCTTCATCAAGCCTAATCAGGCCAAACGTTTCGATGTCCTTTTGTAAAACAGCCGAAGCGGTCGGATAGCCGGACTCAGCCGCCGTCTTTACAGCGTTTACATAAAAGCTTTCGTTTGCGACTATATCACCATAGGCAAGTAGGAATTGATTCCTAGTCCACTTGCTCACCACTTTCTTAGCAGAAAGGACGGCGCCAAGGACTTCTTGGCCCTCCTGATATACCCATTCTAGCTCTATGTCATACCTTTCTTTGAATTCTCCCACTTCCGATTGGGTCAGTCTGTCCTCCCGGTCAATGACAACAACCGCTCTCTTTATCCCGGCTCGAGCGACGCCTTTTACCACTCTTTCGAGGACACTTTGCCCCAGTATCCTTATCATGTGTTTTGGAACGCCGGTCGAGATCGGTTCCATGTCCTTACCCTGCCCTGCGCAGAGGATCACAGCATCCTGAATTTCGTTTTCCATCTTGATCACTCCACCGTCACAGTTTTTGCAAGATTGCGAGGCTTGTCCGGGTCCAACCTTCTTTGCAAGGCGGTAAAATAAGCAAGAAACTGCAATGCGGGTGCAAACGCAATCGTGTTTAACTCCGGTTTTTGAGATTCTAGGGAGATAGAGTAATCTAGACCATCGACCGGATGCTTTCCGTCGACAAGACCTATGGTATACGCTCCGCGACTTTTCATTTCCATAAGGTTACTTTCAAGTTCATGAAAAGCACTTTCATCAGAAAACACAAAAAGTACCGGAAAGCCATTAGACACTAAGGCAATAGGACCGTGCTTGGATTCCCCCGCCTCGTACGCTTCGGCATGAATGTAGGCTACCTCTTTTATTTTAAGGGCACCCTCCTTGGCAAGAGGTACCCCCATTCCCCTACTCAAGTAGTAAATGCTCTGCTTTGTTGCCAGCACCCTTGCAAGCTCCCTTGCCCTGAACTCAGACACAGATATATTTTCCTCTACCAGTCTGGGTAAAGACTCAAGCGACCTTCTGAACGCAAGGTTTTCGTTAACATCTACTCTGCCGGTAATGACACCAACCTTCTCGGCCACAATCTGTAGGACCGCAACCTGAGTCAGAAATGTTTTAGTCGCAGCAACGCCGATTTCGGGTCCGGCCCTAGTGTAAACCGCGATGTCCGATTCCCGCGGAATGGCGCTCTCCAAAATGTTGCTCAGAGCGATAGTCCTAACGCCTCTATCCTTGAATGCCCGAAGCGCCATAAGGGAGTCGATCGTCTCACCTGATTGGCTTATTATTATCGCCACGTCCCTTTTATCCGAACTTCTCGAAAAAAGCTGATACTCGGATGACACCACACAGTTCGATGACCTTTCAGCATAAGTGAGCAGCGCGTCTCTTCCTGCAAGAGCCGCATGGTAGGCCGTACCCGCACCCACAAAATACACATTCCTAGAGCTTGCTAGTATTTCCGCAGCTTTTTCAAGCGAGACGTCCACCAAAGCCTGTGATATCGTGTCGGCGAGTGCGGCGGGTTGCTCGTGTATTTCTTTGATCATATAGTGCGGGTATCCGCCTTTTTTCGCCTGTTCGGCATTCCAAAAGATCACTTTGGACCGCCCATGCGCATCGATCTCGCCACCATCTGCAGTGCTCTGCAGAACTGCTTTGTTGGCTGAAGAGATGTACCCAATTTCCCCATCAAATACGACGCCGACTCTCCTTGTGTAGTCAAGGAATGCCGGTATATCGCTCGCAACGAAAAGCATCGTTTCAGAAAAACCGAGAACCAAAGGCGTGTTTTTTCTTGCGAAAAAGATCCTTTCAGGGTCACTAATTGTAAGAGCTACTATGGAATATGAACCTCTGATTCTCCTAACGGATTCACGAAAGGCAACAAAAGGATCAGGAAATTTCTCAAGACTCGACTCAAAAAGATGAGAAAAAACTTCAGTATCCGTATCACTTTTGAACGCATGACCTTCTGCTTTGAGCTCATGCTTGAGTTCAGAGAAATTTGTGATTATTCCGTTGTGTATCACTGCAATGGTTCCCGTACAGTCGGTATGCGGGTGGGCGTTGGTATCATTCGGAACACCATGGGTCGCCCACCTTGTGTGTCCTATTCCCACGGGACCGTCCACTAAGGCGAATCCTTTCACCGGCGCGACTTCCGCGATTTTCCCCTTGCCTTTCCTTACCACAAGTTCGCGATTTGAAATGACCGCAATGCCTACGGAGTCGTATCCACGATACTCAAGTTTTTCAAGACATCCGGTAAGTATTTGGCCCATCTTCACAGCTCGTGTGTCATCGGCTAGCCTTACCACACCCACTATTCCGCACAAATTACACAGATAGATTCGAGTGGAAAACATAAACCTTTTTGATCATTCATGCGCAGAAGAAAACGCGGTGGTCAAACAAACGGGGTGACTGGTATCTTGTACTTTGCTCTTTATGCCTTCAGCATCTATTATTTTAAAAATTATTATGTAGTTAGAGTGGAATAAAGCTTTAGCTTTAGCTAAATGCGTTTCTTTGTTAATTACGCATTCAACATGCTCAAATATGGGCAAAAAGAGTGTGGAATTGGAATGTCCTTTACGGCACAAAAGGTTTGGATAGATGGACGGCTCCTGAACTGGAATGAAGCAAATATCCACGTAACGACACACGCGCTGCATTATGGAACCGCAGTGTTCGAGGGAATTAGAGCCTATAAGACAGCCAAGGGAACCGCTGTCTTCAGACTGAAAGATCACATAAAGCGACTTTACGAGAGTGCAAAGATATACATGATGGATGTACCTTACAGCGCAAGTGAACTTACAGAAGCCATAAACCAAGTCATAGTCTCGAATAATTTTCAAGAGTGTTATATCCGGCCCATCGTATTCAGGGGGTACGGGAGCCTCGGTGTAAATCCGTTTAAAAATCCTGTTACCGTTGCTGTGATTGCGTGGGAGTGGGGTTCCTACCTTGGTGAGGGAGACGGAGTAAGATGCATGGTGTCGACCTGGAGGAGGATCAACTCTCAGTCGCTTCCGCCGCAAGCCAAGTGCAGTGCAAATTATGCAAATTCGGCACTTGCGAAGATGGAGGCGGTAAAAAATGGATACGACGAAGCAATAATGCTCAACACCGAGGGCTATGTCACCGAGGGTACGGGAGAAAACGTGTTCAGAGTCAAGGAAGGCATGATTTCGACGCCGCCCGCCTCATCGGGAGCCCTGAGGGGGGTAACAAGGAACACTGTGATGACCCTTGCCGAGGAACTGAAAATCAGAGTGGACAGGGTAAACTTATCACGGGAGGAACTTTACACAGCTGACGAACTTTTCTTTACAGGAACTGCAGCCGAAATAGTATCCATAACGGAGATCGACGGGCGACGAATTGGAAACGGTAAGTATCTGGTTACACAAAGATTGAAGGAAGCCTACCGCAAACTGGTGCACGGTGAGACCGCAGGACACGAAGACTGGCTCGTCTATGTTTCTTCATAGAAAAGGTTTTAATTCCGTCACGCCCTCTATTTTACTACCGCCGAATGGATGGGTCACTTGAGATTACTCCAAAGATTCTCGTTGGCATATGCGCCTATAACGAAGAAAGGAGAATAGGCAGTTGCCTTGAAAGGGTCTTGGACGGGCACCATAGTTTTCACATTCTCGTCATTGCGAGCGGATGCACGGACTCGACCGCAGACGTTGTCAAAAGGATCGCGTGTATGGACCAGAGAGTCGAACTGGTCGAGGAAGGCACAAGGAACGGTAAGGCAAAAGCCTTAGGCGAGATTCTGAGAAGATTCGCTTCTGAAAAGTACGACTGGCTCGTGATTTTAAGCGCCGATTCAAAACCTTCGAAAGATGCAGTACACCGTCTCGTCTCCTATGCAGACCTTAACAATCTTGACGTGTGCTCCGGCATGCCACTTGCCGACGATCGCGGCGAGCCTCGCCTGATAAAAAGAGCAGCCTCACTTCTCTGGAAAATACATAACAACTTTATATCATGTGCGTCCTCGAGACTTTTACCCCACTGCACCGATGAGTTACTTTGCGTAAGAAAAGGTGTACTGAACGGTATACCTCCTGACGTAGTAAACGACGGGGCGTACATTTCAGTTGTGGCGAAAACCCACGGACTAAAGGTGGGCTTTTGTTCGAGCGCCATCACACTTACAAGTGTTCCAAAAAATCTTGCAGAGTTAACCAAGCAGAGGGCAAGAATCCTGCTCGGACACATTCTCCTCAGGAAAAGGACAGGCTACTGGTCAAACACCGTTGAATCGTCGCTCCTTAATTCGCCATCGCTTTCTTTCTCGGCTCTCAGAAAAAGCATCCGTGAAAGACCTGACATCCTAGCCTTTACTATGCTTTTGATTGTGGAGTGCCAGGCCATGCTCTTGGCCTTTGGCTGGTATATAAAAAGGGGGAAGCCGTGGATCTGGAGAAAGGTGGTCACGGAATGATCTCAGAGGAAGCTATTTCAAGGATAAGATTTTTCGTAGGAATCGCAGCAGAAAACAACTCGGCCGTAAGCGTGGCAGAGCTCATCAAACTTCTTCCAGACTGCTCTCCGCTGTCCGCCAATGAACTCAGCCGGGCATTAGAGCTACAGACGCCTGAGTTCGCGGCGGTAGAAGGCTTCGTGACATATCGCAACAGGGTAGATCTTGTACACGAAAGCAAACTCAAGATGGAATACTCGAAAAAGAGAATAGAGAAGGTCAGACACTTTGTTCAGGCGCACAATACGCTCTTTCGTAACGCGCTTGTTGTAGCAGTCACAGGCTCAACCTCGTATTTCTCCTCTGAGCCTACCGATGATCTCGACCTTTTGATTGTCACCCACGACGGAAAATTATGGGTCACGCTGTTATCTCTGTTGATTTACCTGCGCGCGAGAAAGTTATTTGCACCGCTTCTCGGAAATTTTCCCGACTATTGCCTAAGTCTAAATTTTACAAAGAATGGATTCAGGCGTTTCCTAGAAGATTCAGGAAACCCGCTGACAGCACGGGAACTCATTAACCTGAGGACTGTGAGGGGCGCAAACTTAGTGGCGGAAGCCGTGAGTAGGTGCGAATGGATAGTGAAGTACTATCCTCGAATACCCCTTGGCCAGAAAGCGGATATGGATACGAACGTCGGTGCACACCCTGCCATATCGGAACGCTTGACGTACGCGCTACTTGCAAGTTACCTCAAATTCGTTGCGTCTATAAGGAATTTTCTCTTTCTCGCAAACGGTGTTACTGAAAGGGTGTTTACGGTTCTCGAGAACAGCGAGATGCTCATGTACGAGTCGATCAAATACGACTCCCTTAAACAGAGATACATTGAATTCTTCCACGACGAGGAACCGCGTAAACGATATAAACATGAATATGCATGATCGCTCAAATGGCCGAGGCATTGATATATCGCATGCACAGATATTCTCTCCTTCTTAACCTGCCCGGACTCGCAATTACGGTTGCGCTCGCCGGGCACCTCGTCATAGAGGTGGCTAACGCTTTGTTTGCGCTCGCAACCCTTGCCCTGTTCTTTCTTGCCTTCCTAGGGGAAGAAAGGGCTTACATATTGACCGCTGTGTTCGGGACAGCAGAAATCCTTGCTTCGATTGCATACTTTTACGCCTTTACAACTTCCCTTTACTCGCTGATTCCCATGGATGGCGTCGCAGTACTACTCATAATAACCGGATTAGGGTCAAGATCAAGATATACTAGAGCAAGAGAGAAGAAACACCTGTCGGACTTTGTGCCACCCGCCTTTGGCTAGTCCTCATGGTGGACATCCTGACTCGACTACCTAATGCCTCTTCGTCGAAGGCTTGGCTACGCAAAAGAAAGCTGACATCCGTCACTAAAACGCTCGATGTCCGCTTCTCGCTAAAGCTTCCGGCTAATAGCGTAAGAGTTTCCCGGGCTCCTGCGGAAAACCAGCCGGCAAGAACCCGGACAACCATATGTTCTACTAATCCTGACACATTGCCTCTATTCTCTTAAAATCAGAGTAGCACTCGTGCATCACACTAAGGTAATTTTCTTCGCCGCTCTCAACCTTCTGAAGCCTTGAAAACAGGCGTGCGGTATAAGCCTCGTCCAATATTGTTTTCAGCTCGTTCAGGTTTTCGTCGAGGTACCTGTACACGGTTTCTCCCAAATTTGTTGAAACCAGAGTATTCCTCTTCGTTGCGTAAACGTAACCATGCTGCTTCAGTTTTTCTATGGTTGTAGCATAGGTCGATGGTCTTCCTATCCCCTTCTGTTTCATGTACTGAACAACCTCACCTTCTGTAGGAAGAGGTGCCTCTGTACCAACCGAGTAATCAAGATTCACCACCTCATACGCCGACCCCTTTACAAGAGTCGGAACCATCCTTGGGGGATACACCAGGTTGAATCCCTCCTGAATAACCCTTGAATAACCCTCAAGGATGGTGGTCAGTTCGTTAAGAGTGAGAGTCGCCTTCTGACGAACCAGAACACAGTCCCTCATCTGGCCCGCCATAAACCTCCTGAAGACCAAGTCGTACAGTCTGAGATGTCTCTGGTCCAGAATTTCACCCCCAGGTATCTGCAAGAGATCAATCTGCCTCTTGAGCTCATCAGCGTTGAGAGGCTTCGTTGGCCTTATACATTCATGCGCTCCCTCCTCTCCCCAAGACTTTGGTTCGTGAAGAGATTTCCATGTGTCTTTCCATGTCGACTCTATGTATACCCTTGCGATTTCCTTGCCGGTCGCGGAAACGTGGGTATGATCGGTTCTGTGGTAGGTGATTAAACCCACTTCAAAGAGATCCTGCAGTCTCCTCATGATTTCCGCAACAGACCAGCCGAACCGCCTAGAAACTTCGGCAAGAACTGTGTCCGTGGTAAACGGAGGTGGAGACTTGAGAGGAACCGTCTGCTCCTCAACATCGGACACGCTTACCCTCTGCCCCTTGAGCGAGCTCCTGTACTGGGTAAGCTCTCTCCTGGTCAGTTTGACATAGTCCTTCTTGAACACTATCCGTAGCTCCTCAAGAGGGGATATGCGTATGCGGGCCGCAAATTTACGCACCTTTTTTGCCCTGTTTTCCCGGCTGCGCTTGATCACAAGTCCGAGTACGGGTACCTGGACCCGTCCAGCGGGCACACGGTTTCTTTCAATTCCATCCGCAAATATCTCGGTCTGGTTTTTTGTCAGGAACTCGGTGAGTCCATAACCTATCCATCTGTCATCCACCCTCCTAACCATCTGCGCTTGAACCAGTCGGTTGTCGATAACCGTTGCCTCGTCAAGGGCTCTTAGTATAGCACGCGGCGTAACCTCATGAAATTTGGCCCTGTAAACCTTTTTGGCGTAGGGCGAAAGCATCAGCGCCACATCCCATGCTATCTTTTCACCTTCACTATCAGGGTCGGTCGCTATATATACAGATGACACATCGCTTGCCGTACGTTGAAGTGCCCTTATCACATCCCAAGACTTTCTGAGTTCAGTAGAGCCGCAGTAGGGACATTTGTCGAACGTACCTGTGAACTGCTTGCTGCATGAAAAACACCGCGTCATGAAGTCGTAGACCGGGAGAAATGTGTGATTCACTTTGAGCACTCCATAGTTATCGTCGCCGGTTGCATCATACGGAAGGTCGAGGACATGACCACCCGACGAGCCAATTATAAATAGCAGCCCGTTTATAACCACTTCATAAAACACACGGCCTTCGAGATACCTACGTCCAGGTCTTCCGAAGAAGTTTGCAATAGTACGTGCTTTGTTTGGCGACTCGACTACAAGGAGGGCGCTCTTCATCAGGTCCCTGTTTCTTGGTGTGCTCTCAGAAGCGATTCTATCCTCATCCAGCTGAAGCTTCAGCCTGTCGACGTCGATTTCAGTTTCTTTATACCACCTGTTTGTGGACGAGGTGATTTGAAGCGCCCTCTTGAGCGCTGACATGACCCTGTCATTATCCACCAAAACGACAGACAGCCCTTTTGTGAGCTTTCCGGAGAACAACCTACTGGACCTCCCGCTCGCCTGAATGTATGTCTTAACATCGGGCGTAAGCACATACAGACCAGTCTCCTCTTCCTGTAGGATCAGCTGGTCAGACTGTTTGAGTCGTTCTCTTACGCCCGGCTGGGCAAGACCGTAATGAAAAAGACGTCTACCTTCTCCCACTTCCGACTGAACCCTTCCGAGATAACCATCAAGAACCCGACCTTCCTGGATTGCTTTGGTTATCACCGAAATATCTCCTGGGGATAGATTCTGAATGAGCTTTCTGAGCCTTGTGGCCTGCTCAAATAAGTTCTGCCTGCCGAGGGGATCAGGGATGAAGTCCGCCGTTGCATAAAGCAGACGGATCAGCCCCATCGGGGATATTTCCTCGTCTTCGAGATTTGTCTTGAATTTGGGAATACCTATGAATATCGTGTACTTTACGCTCTGAGGCAGGTCTATACCCCTAACGAGTTTCCCATAATAGCTAGCACTTCCAATCAGAACATGAATTTCGCCGTTTGCAAACTGATCGAGCCTCTTCCTGAATGCACCTTTTGTATGGTACGCAAACACTCCATTCCTTGAAAGTTCCTGTGTTAACCTTTCCATGAAAACCATCCCATATTCTCTCGAAACGAATATCAGGCCACCTTTTCCGAGCTTCTTAACCCATTCGGCTGCTTCGTGCACAGCACTTTCGACAAAAGGATAGTTAGGATGGGACTCAACGTCAACTATGTTCCTGAGGTAACCAGTTGATGAGCCTGCCTCAAAGTTCAGAAGCTCTCTGAATAGTTTAACCTTAAGGCCGCGAGGTCTCGCAGTGGCACTCGAAAGAATAAGCTGCCCTAGTTCCTTCCTATTTTTCTTGTATTCTTCAATTCTGTTCTTCAGTTTTCTGTATTCCAGCACAAGTGCCTTAGCCTGCTCCGTGTCACCTAGGCGCTGAGAGTAGAGATTCGCCAGTTTGAACCGCAGAAGTATGGCGTTTGATGCAACGTCCTGTATCTGTTCATCATATCCCAAGAGATAGAGAACCCTGTTTATATTCGTACTTTTCCTAAGGAGCGCATCCACATCGTCCACAAGTATTACCGAAAATCCAACATTCTTCACGGTCTCAAAGGTTCTGGAAAGCCCCATCGAAGTGAGTATCACTATCTGCGCCGTATTTTCCCTGACCATCTGGACCGCCTTATCCCGCGATGATTTTGTTTCTTCCCCGTGGATTTCCGCAATCCTGATGTCTCTGCCCAGCTTTTCCGCGTTCCTTCTAACCCAAGTTGCAGTCTGCCTTGCAAGCAGTGCCGTTGGTGCAACCATAAGTACCCTCTTCCCCTCACCTGCAAAGTGGGTTGCCAGCACCGAGAGAAAGGTTGTCTTGCCGACACCGGTCGGCGCTATTATCGAGAAGCTCTCACCTCTTATTGACCTTCTTGCCCACGTGATCTGGGCACTCCATGGCTTGGCCCCGGTGAGCTTCATAAACAGCTTTGAAAACTCTTCCGCCTTCCGGTCAAGGTCCCACAGCTCTGAATAATATAACATCTTATCGCTCTTGATAAGAAGATTAGCGACCATCCTCCTTAGCGCTTTCTGCCCCTTTGGGTCCGATATGACGCCCTCCGGCAGGCATGCCTTGCAAGGAAGACCATTCTGAAGTCTTTCATTATCGATACGTCCCCTGCAATTGGGACATGCTGAGACGAACAGGGCAGACTCCATTGGTTTGAGAGTAACAGGAACAAAGTTATAATTCTTTTGAATGCCAACTCTTCACGGTTCACAGAAACGACTAAATCCTTTTTCGGATTTGCGCTACATCCTCAGAACGAGCGAAAAAAAAATTCCAAGTCACTTATACTGAATCACGAAGTTGTCACTGGTCATGTTTATCTCTCCACCATTTTTCCTCAGTCGGTCGAGCCCTTGTGTGGCAAGCTCTGCTGCCCTCCTTGCCCTAGTCGCGTTCGCTACGGAGATTCTCACACCCCCCACGATCGGCACGAGGTAACCATAAAGGCCGCGATAGAACTCCCTCGGTAGGCCGGCAGAAACCCCCATAAAGTTGTCTCCGCCTAGGTAGAATACAAGCCCGCGGACCGCCTGGAACTTTTCAATGAGCTCACGTTGGAGGGTGATTATGAGGTTAGAGGTCACGTACACGGGCTCTTTGTCGGTAAGCCTGGTTACGTTTTTGATGTCCAGATGAGCGATCTCCACCCTCCCTTCTTCGGAGGTTGAAAATGCGGACACAGATGAGCGCCTGAGCGGTGACTGAGCACTGCCTAGGCTCTGGACCGCAGCAGAAGCTTTTTGTGCTGCCTCTAGCGCATCTGCACCGCTCCCTATACCCATGCTCACGGTGACCGGAAACCTTCTTTCGACCTTGGACGCAATATCCTTGTGTTCGCTCACTGTTATTCCGTTTGTGACAGCCACCATCTCATCAAACCTGTTAAAGAACACTATTCCCCCCTTTGAAGAGAAGTTCTCCTGCAGAAACGCGTACAGTCTTGCCTGTAAAACTTGAAGGCGCGACTCCCTGTCAGGCCCAAGTGTCTCAGTCCACGGTCCATAATTGTCAACTTGGACAACCGTGATCTGAATGTGATCCAAGTGCATCACTCCCCGCGCCCACTTTGGTTTCCGGCCGAAGCATCTAAGCTCATTATGGTCTTTACGACTGATTCGATTGCCCGCACGGAATATTCTTCAATTCGGGACACTGCTTGTTCATGAGTTGCCCCAGGTCCTATTATACCGAGACTAACCGGCTTATCAGCTTCAAGCGCAAGGTCGAGAACCTTCCGTGCCACTTGATTGGCTATAAGCTCGTCGTGTTTTGTCTCTCCCTTTATAACTGCCCCAAGTGTCACAACACCATCCAGATCGCTCCTTTTTAGCAGCCTTTTAACAGCAATAGGAATTTCAAAAGTACCAGGGACCCTGATCACAGCCTCGACCTTTATTCCGAGAAAGCCCGCGTGTGAAACCGCCTTCTCGAGCATAAGTTTTGTAATATCATAATTGAACTCTGAAACTACGAGTCCTATCTTGAACTGTTTAACCATGATGACGAGCACCACCTACCCTTCTATTGGGCCTGCGTTAGCATAGCCCTGACGGAAACCCTTACCGGCAAACTTGGTCAGTGCCCCCCCACCCTCTTTTGCAAGTCGTGCCATATTCACCGCATGTTTTCTAGCTCTGTCAACGGCTATCTCATACAGCCTTTGTTCGTCGTCTGCCTCATCCTCATGGATAGTAACATCCAGCACATGCTTTGAGGTCATGATCTGCAACATGACGAGACCTATACTGAGGGCAAGATAGCTGTACTTATCGAGGGCTGTCCTACCCACCCATCCTAGAGTGATCACTGATTCACATCCCTGATCTACAAGCCTTCTCGCAGCGACAGGAATATCCTTTATTCCGGGCACAGTGTACCTGACCACTTCAGCGTCAGGGTCCTCCTTAAGTAATGCATCTATGGCTTCCCTTGCCATGTCTACCCTAGAAAAAGTTGTATCCACCACTCCGTATTTACGCCTCAATCTCCTTCGCCTCAAGTATTTCTTTACCACTGACCAAAGGCAGACCTTTGGACATGGCGTATCGTCGAGCGGCCTCCCTTGTAAGGCTGTACTTCGGTCCGAGCATTTCCGCAATCACCATGCTTCTCTTAAGACCAAGAATCGTAGCCAACGAGGCCACTAGCTCGGTGTGGCCACGGCGCTCGCTGAGGCTCCTTGCCACAAGCACCGGCACATGTCCAGGGGCGTAAAAGCCACTTCGGAAATCTGATAGGGCTCTACTCGGGTCCTTTGCCGCAATTTCGACCACTTTGTGGAGCTCGGATATAGTCTTCGCCCGGTCAAAATCAGAGATTCCCGTCTTCGTCGAAACATGATTCACCCACAAAGAAAATGCCGGGAAGTCTCCGTAGGAGGGTTTCTTTACGAGCCAATGGTAGCTTGGATGCCTGTTTAAGCTCTTGTAAAGAGGCTCAAGGAGCAAGCTCTTTGCCTCAGGTTCGCCAATCACGTAACAAATAAGGCCACCTGCATCTCTCCTTAGTCTCCTGATATATCTCCACGAGAAATTTTCAGCATAGTACACCATATCTGTTTCGCCTTCTCTTTCCTCAAAATCGAAAACTAGGATTGGGTTTCCCGAGAGAAGTGTATCTCGAAGCGTTTGCACATCCATAAATGACTAAATCTATGTGTCAATATTTAAGACAAATGACCAATTTTTTTGTTTCTTGGCTACTGCTTGTGCGGAAGATGCTTACCTCTCTTTACTGCTACAACCTCCGCAAGGATACTCAGTGCTATTTCCTGGGGCGTCTGCGAGCCTATGTCCGCCCCTACCGGAGCGTGTACCGATTCGATAAATGACGAAGGTACACCTCTCTCTATGAGTTTTCCGAAGTCATCGGCTATTCTTTTTTTAGAACCCATTAACCCGACAAACTTTACTGAAGTCTTCGAAAGTGCGTAAAGAGCCGGAATGTCAATCCGACCCATTGTGACAAGAACGACATAGTCATCATGATTGAAGACGAACTCCGAGATATCCTCCATTCTGTGAACCTTTGCGGCTCCTTTCATCAAACCCGAAGGATCTATCGCTTCGACTTGGAACCCAACGCTTGACGCAAGAGAGCACAGCGACTCAGCCACTTCATTGTGTCCGCCGTCCGAAATCACCACGAGTCTCTCGGGTGGTGCGAAAGGCTCCACAAACACCTCCATGTTCCCACCGCAATTGGTTTCCACGTGAACCTCCTCCACACTGTTTACCCTGACAGAACCTGCGAGGGCATTCCCCACGTCCTCAAGAAAAACCCTCACAAGATGAGTTCTTCTTTCCCTTATGCTATCCACTGCGGCCTCTGAAATCGCGCTTTCAGGACAGGCTCCCCCAAGGCTACCAAACACAAAGTTACCTTGCGCGTCAATTATCGCCTTAAACCCTGGCTTTGAGAGGGTGGAACCAAAAGTTCTCACCACCGTTGCCACGGCAAACGGTTTACCATTAGATGCAAGCTCGTACATTACTTTAAGAAATTCATCCGCTTTTTCCATTGCCTGACTAACACGGAAAGAAAGTTTTATAGTTTACCAAGCCGATGCAATCAAAGCCCCTCGAGGGAAACTAATTTTGAGACCTATGAAGTTTTCACTTCTTGCATGGATAAAGGAGTATTCTCCCCGCTGCACATATAATCTTTCGCTAAGCGGTCTACCTGAGCCGGATCTTGAAGAGTTTTCGATAAACACAAACTACAAAGATTTTCTCGATATAATTGGCTCAGGAGACGATCCTGAGGAAATGTTCCGGCGCGAGCTTGGAAGAGTCTACTCGCTTGACCGCGACCTTGTTCTGCCAACCGTTGGTGGCTCTGAAGCGATCCAGTTGGTCTTCCTGAAACTTGCCGCAAAAACGAGAAGCGTACTCGTCCCGAAGCCAAACTACGAGCCGATGTTCCTCGTTCCGCGCGCGATGGGCCTAGAGGTTCTCAGTGAACAGGATCCCAAGCACGGTCTGGCCGTTGCACTCACAGACATAAACAACCCAACTGGCAGATCCGTCCCCGATTCTGTTTTCAGGGAATACATCGACTCAAAAAACCCAAACTTAGTTTACGTAGACGAAACGTTCAAGGAGTTTGCAGCAGGAGATTCCTCGTATACTCGCTTTACAAAAGGGCACCCCATTATAACCTCGGGAAGCATGAGCAAGTTCTACGGCATCTCCAAACTGAGAATCGGCTGGATCTTCGCAGAGTACGAGGTTATAGAAGAACTCCGGGATCTTTCGAGGCTGGTTCGCGGCGAAAACAACGCATATTCGCTCTGGATTTCGGCCCAAGCAATCTCTAAGAGGAGTGAGTTTGCTAGGCGTGCTCGGAGTATCTATGTGAGAAACAGGGAACTTGTCAGGCAGTTCGTTGAGGGCTCTAATCTAGTGTGGAGCGAACCTGAGGGAGCTCCCATCTGCCTGATCAGCTATAAAGGAAAAGAAAGGTCGGAAATACTGTGCCGGCGCATCTTTGACAGGACAGGAGTACTAGTGGCCCCTGGCGAATACTTTGGAGACGAATTTAGCTTCAGACTATGTTTCACACACAACAAACCGAGTATACTTGAGGAAGCTCTGCACAGACTCTCCAGCTTCTTCAGGAGTGTCGAATTATGAGTGAGGAAGAGAAAGTCAAGGCCGCAAGGGAGGCGGTTTCATACATCGAAGACGGGCAGACCGTCGGCATTGGTTCTGGCAGCACAGTCAATCTGTTTATCAGAGAGCTTGTCCAAAGTGGAAGGAAAATCACGGCCGTGCCCAGTTCGTATTCGACCCTCCTGGAGCTCGCAAAATATGACCTGCCAGTTACAACCCTGAATCACGTAACCGAAGTCCCGGTCACGTTTGATGGCGCGGACGAAGTGGACAATGGGTTGAACCTAATTAAGGGAGGGGGAGGCGCTATGACCCGTGAAAAGATACTCGCCTATTCTTCGCGTAAACTTGTGATAATGGTCGACTCATCCAAGCTTGTGAAGGTCCTGGGCGAGCGCTTTCCCCTACCTGTCGAGGTCATTATGGATGCCATTCCGCTTATAAGTAAAACCGTCAAGCAGAGGTACTCTGCCAGTTTGGTGATGCGAACAGGCCGGGGCAAACTCCCACCCCTCCTAAGCGACAACGGACTCATTCTTGCCGACATCGAGTTTCCCCACGGAATCTCCCGCCCTGAGTTGCTTGAGGAAGAGATTAAGGCAATTCCAGGAGTGCTTGAAAATGGCCTCTTCACCAAGCACAGAAATGTCACGGTGGTTGTCGGCACTAAGGACGGTGTCAGACTTTTAAAGGGAAAGTGAGTTGGAGAAAGTGAAACCATTCTTAGAGAACGATACCGCTTATCTTAACGCTTCTTTTAAAACACTACGCACCGCACTCGAAGAGGGAGTGAAAAAGGGGGCAAAGAGGGTGCTCGTCGACTTTGGAGGAGCATTATCAGACTCCAAGATACCAAACTCTGGCGGGATAGTATATATATCATCACCTGGAAGGCTCGGAAGGGTGTACAATTCCCTTCTAAGATTCTTCCTAGGACTTTCGGGTGGAGTGTCACCTGCATGTTCTGGAATCCTGATTGAGGGAAACATGATGCAGAAGGTGCTGGCTCACGACGTGGACGGTGCTCGTCTTCTTATTAAGCTAGCCAAGGAAGAGGGGGGAAGTACGGTATATTCCGCAAAGAGCACAGGGTACACCGGACTCTTCCTAAGACTCCTGATTTCAGGAGTCTTTGAGGCTTCTCTCCTGAGATACCTTCTTGTGGGGACGTCAGGAGTAGCTGTCAACGAACTCCTGTTAGCACTCCAAGTTACCCTTGCCGGCTTAAGACCATACATGGCGGTTCCCCTTTCATTTGAGGCGTCTGCGCTCTGGAACTTTTCCCTGAACGACTGGTTCACGTTTTCGAAAAAGAAAGGCACTAAACCCATTAGGCTCGTCAAATACAACATGTCCTCAGTCGGATCCTTTGCAACTCAGTTCGTATGCGTATATGCTCTCACTCAACTCGGTGTACACTACTTGCTCTCAAGTCTTGTCGGCATAATACTCGGGTTCTTCTTGAATTACCTGATTTCGCTAAAGATTTGGATTCCGAAACAGTGATCGCGGTGACTATAAGCGTACCACCTCAATCAGGGATAGAGGATATACGGTGTCCCTTCCGAGATGGTTCAACTGCATGGAGCACACCGAACTATCGGTCGTATAGACGTTCCCGGTAAAATGTTCCAGCTGTAGCGAAAGATCCTTGGAAACCGCCATAGAAAGCTCATATCCTAGCATCCCCTTCTTGAAACCGAACGTGCCTCCCATACCGCAGCATGTCACATTACTCACGCTGATTTTGTACCCTGCCGACTGAAGCAACGAAACATACTCCGTTGAATCTGTAGCACGTGCATGACATGGGAGGTGGTAGAACACTTCTTCAGACTCAAATCTGCGACGAAGTTTGATAACGCCCTTGTTCACCAGATCAAGAAGAATCCGCGCAGCACCCCATGAGTGTTGAGCAACAAGAACTGACTCGCCACTTCCTTTGAGGAGAAAAGGGTACGCCTCCCTCAGAATATAGAGAGCCGTAGGCTCGGTTGTCACGACCTCATAGCCCATCTTCACAAACTTTGAAAGCACCCGCGTGTTCCTCTCGGCACACACTTTTGCTTTTTCCACCATACCATAGCTCAGGTAGGGCATGCCGGCCTCAGTCTGACCCTTGGGAAGAAATACGCCGAGTCCAGCCTCACGGAAAACCCTTTCAAGCTCATATCCGATCCGAGGCTCGTTGAACTGCGCGTAAACATCGGAGAAATAAGCATAGTTAACGGCACTTTGATTGTCCGGGTCACCGCTCATGCGAAGGGTTTGGGAAACCCTCGGAATCGACCTGCGCGAGTCCAGACCGAACGCCCCCGCAACAGTTCGTCCAATTGAAGAGGAAGTTGCAGCGTTCCAAAGCCTCGGAAGTTTCGAAGCTGTGCGCTCAATGGATGCAACCCTTGTGAGCACCCTCTCCGAAAGCCGTTTGGACCGAGCCCTCTTTACGACCATAATCTCTTCCGCGACCGGGATCATGACCGGACAGACACTTGAACACAAACCACACGAGATGCACAACTCGGAAAAGCTGTTTGCCACTTCTACTCCTTTCACCAAGGCGGTCCAGAGGATACCCATAGGACCGGGATAAACATCGCCAAACACATGTCCGCCGACTACTCCAAACGTGGGACATGTGTTAAGGCAAGCGGCACACCTTATACACTTGAGCGCAGGTGCCAGTTCGGATGAAGCCGCACGGAGGCGCCCATTATCCACAAGCACAACCAAAAGATGCTGACGCACCCCATGCCCCATGAGTTGTGGCCCACTGGTCAATGTGGTATAAACCGTAAGTGTCTGACCAGTTGCACTTCTTGCAAGAAGCTCCAGCATGACACCGGCGTCTGCGGGCGTTTCCACCAGCTTTTCCACTCCTGCAACCACGACGTACACCGCAGGAACCGAAGGGCCGAGCCTACCATTTCCTTCATTCGTAACAAGAACTATACTTCCCGTTGAGGCTATGAGGAAGTTTGCGCCTGAAATTGCAGCGTCTGCCTCGAGAAATCTTTTCCTAAGAGTCATACGAGCGATCATAGTAAGGGATTCAGGATCCGGCGACGTTTCCACTCCCTCTTTTTCCCTGAACAGCCTTGAGAAATCGAATCGGGTAAAGTGGAGAGCGGGTGCAACTATGTGAATCGGCCTGTCACCCGCAAGCTGTATGGCTCTCTCACCAAGGTCCGTGTCGACAACCTCTATTCCATTTGATTCAAGGTAGGAATTTAGCCCAAGCTCCTCTGCAGTCATTGACTTTGACTTGACCACTCTCCTTACACCTAGTCGGAGAAGCTCCTCGGCTATCAACCTGTCGGCGTCTTCGGACGTTCTTGCAAGGACCACGCGACCCCCCTGTGATTCTATTCTCTCGGTGAACAACGCTATATACCGGTCAAGATTTTCGACTGTTCGCTCCCTAATTTTCGAGGCGCGCTGCCTGAGCTCGAGATAATTGTCGATTCTTGAAAGGGCAAATTTTCTTGCTTCTCTCAGCCTCCAAAGGCTTGACCTTATGGCCTGAACCTTCTTTTCATCTGAAAGCGCGACTCTGAGTTCATCATCGAGTGCTCTCAATCCACTCACTCTCATTCATAGATGTACACCTTTACTCTTTTGGGTCCATGGACTCCCCTTATGAGAATTTGTTCGATGTCACCAGTGCTGCTTGGACCACTCACAAAAGTTAGCGTTGAATTCGGCTCGAGCCGCGCATGCTCAAGGTAGTCTGACACACTTAGATAGACTACTGGATGATGGCAAAGAATAAACAGGTTAGGAGCCAGAGACGTTGCCCTTCTGTGGTTTACGTTATGCGAAACAAGTACCACGGACCCGGAGAGCGACACAAGCTCAGATGTGGCAGTAACGCAAGCGTCTGCCTTCGCAAGATCTTCAAGGGAGGCAGACTCATAATGAACGAGGCTGTCTGGTACGGCCGAAGCCAAAAACCGCTCGAAGTCTTCTTCAAGCTCCGCACCCACAATCAACCCAAAAGAACGTATTTCCTTTTCGAGATCAGATTTGACATCTTGATAACTTGCACAAAACACTTCCGTCCCAACATCCTTGGCTCTTTCAAAGAAAGTGTTCAGGCCTCCCGGTTTCACATCTCCAACTGGCGCAACCACAGTTAAAAACTCTTTGGGTTAACCGAAGGCGCGATCGCCCGCGTCCCCCAACCCTGGAATGATATAGCCCTTGTTGTTGAGTACCGGGTCCACCTCTATTGCGTACAACCTGATGGTATAACCTGAAGAAAGGAGGGCGTCGACCCCCTGTTTGCTCGCTATCACGCTTGCTATGTAAAGACGGCTGGGGGTGCACTTTGCGCGAATCAGCTCAAGAACGCGAAGGATTGTGCTGCCTGTCGCAACCATCGGATCGGCAACAATCACTGTATCCTGGGATCCGACCGACGGAATTCTTGAATAGTAGATGTCCACGTCCATTCTCGAAGGGGGTGCGTTATACTCTGTTTCGCGTCTCCTTGCGACCACCACACCCTGCCTTGCGCTAGGGAAGGCCTTGAGCAACCCTTCAACAAGGGGCGTCGCCGCACGTAGCACGTTTATTATGACCACATTTTCAAGCGCATCGATAACCACGCCATTCGCTTTACCCATAGGAGTCTCAACAAGAACCTCCCTGAAACCCAAGTCATCCGCTATCTCGTAGCCGAGTATCCTGCCAAGCTTGACGAGATTCTTGCGAAAGGTAACCTGGTCAGTATTCTTTGACCTCAGTATTGACAATACATGACGTGCGAAGGGCCTGTTCACAATTCTAATAGACAACCTAGATTTCAGGAATCGCACGCGGTTAAAAACATTTTCAAGACGATACGCCCACCGCTTGGAGGAGAGGCTACAGAACAACTCAACTGTACGGCCCATTAAGACTCTAGCGCTGGATTAAGTTTATTTACACGTTCGCAGATATCACACAAACATAAATGTCCTTTCTAGGCCGAAGACAGAAGGAGCTCCTGGTGCTTACAACAAATGATCAGCTGGGAGACCTGACTAAACAGCTCGTCGAGCGTATAGAAAGGGCTTGTGTGAAGGCAAATATCTTTTTGAAGACTAGCGTACTCAGAGTGGGCTTTACGTATGAGGAAACGCTCACAAAAAACATCCAAGCTTATGGCGAGGCGAACGACGCAATCGAAAAATACCATATAAGGGGATTCCCTTCGTTCGTCGCAAACGGAAGGGTACTCTCTCACGGTGCCATCCCTGCCCCTCAGATTCTTTCTAAGGTGCTTGGGCTGAAAGATGAGGATCTGAAAGAAACTGAAGTACAAATGAAAAGGTGTGCGGAATTTCAGGTCGGTATAATAAGACGCCTAACAATAGAAAAGTCGGAAGCTACTCCGAGATTGCAAGTAAGGCTGAAACTGCGACGCGAGGTTACAACCGTCGCCGAATCTAAAACGGAAAAAGGTACCGAACCGAGAAAGCCCATCGTAGTGGAACTTCAAGATACCCCTGTCACAGAATCGGAAGAGAAGAAGCAAGAGCCGATAGTAGTGGCCTCTCCGCCCCCGGAAATTGAAACAAAGACCCCCGCAGCCTCGGCTATACGTTTCTCCGATTCGGTCATTGTGGCCGTGCGTAGACTCGAGAAAACAGGTTTCGCCTGGCCGGCCTCGTGCAACATCTGCATATACTTTAACGAGGCGTCAAGAAGGTGTGGCTCATTGCATGCCGACATAACGGACCCGCTCCAGCCGCTCTGCAAAACCGTACGCGACTCCCTCCCGAAAAACCCGTAAATCGCTTATGTAGGATTGGTGACACTCCTCACTTCCAATTTGGTCCACGCATCTTTGCTTCCATTCTTTTGAACGATCGGTGCAAAACACCCGAATTTTGGAGATGCAACACAAGGAAGGCTCGCACTGCAGCTGATTCCAGATTCTTGGCTCAAGACAAGACCTCAAGAACGGTTTCATACGCAGCACGCGGACTATCGCTCGCAAACGAGTCTTCAAGAATTCTGATAACCCGCTTTGACTTTGACGTAAGGATATAGGTATCATGACCTACCCGCTCCAAATAGCCCTCCTTAAGGAGATTACGCAGAAAGCTGTCACCCCGCTTAGACCTCTTGTGCAGAGAGTACAGCCTTCTTATGTCCTGGTTCCTTATGAATCCCTTTCTTCTTGCCTCCAATAAAACAACAACCGCCCTGAGGGTCAAGTTCAGATAACCGAACTTTTGGCTTGGCATAACAGGTCTTGGACGAAATCCGTTACCCAAAATAAGCAGCCAGTTTCTAGAAACCCGTTCAAGCGTTTCGACTGATTTCGGCACCAGCGCACGGTGCAAGTCTTATTACAAACCCTTGGCTACATTAACCCGCAGCCGGGGTCTCCTAGCCTGGCGATGGAGCGAGTCTCATAATCTCGTTCGCGCGGGTTCAAATCCCGCCCCCGGCATATAGACAATGTATAAAGACTGAGTTCGTCAATAGTATAGGGTGTCGTTCGAAGTTAAAGAGCCACCATATCAGACCAAGCACTTTACGCCGGAACTCGGGTATTACTACTTCTGCTGTTTTGCCTCTTAGTTCAATGATTTACGGTTAGACTTCCTCTGGGTTTTATACCGGAAGCACATGAATCCTCAGTTTGGCGCGAATGGAACCGTAACGCAAACTCAAAATGCTAAAGCAGGGCGAGCTGCACTATCTCCGTAATTTCGTATGATCCCCAAGAATTCTCCAGAGTCGCTACTTGATCAAGCAAACTATGGGCCAGGCGCATCCGAATCGAGCAAGGCAGACGGATCATCGTTAAGACCAACGGAAGGTTATACGACCAAACCATCTGCGTCAACCCGGCGAGGTTAAGATTGACCGGGATTTCCCAGGTGCCCCTTTGCAACGCGGGCTTGTTAGGACAGGAATAGGTGCGTAAGCTTTATTTTGTGTGGGAGAGCTATTGACCAGTATGTCCGAAGAGGATAAAGAGCTTGAAAGGATACTATCTCGCAAATTAAGGCAGATCACTTCTGCCCCTCCAAAGCAGGTTACAGAAAAGAAGATTAAAGCTGAACCAGTGAGGGTCACTGATGATACATTTGATAGTTTTGTATCCGACACATCGACCGAGCTCAAGGCAATAGATTTCTGGGCCGAGTGGTGTGCTCCCTGCCGAATAATGGAACCCGTAATCGAAGAGCTGGCTAGAGAACTTGCTGGTAAGGTGGCCTTCGGAAAGCTCAACGTCGACGAAAATCCTCTTATCACTCAAAGGTATGAAATCATGAGCATTCCTACGCTAATGATATTCAGGAATGGGCAGCCTGTGGACATGGTAATCGGGGCCCTCCCGAAGCAGGTTATAATGCAGAAGCTGAGAAGCTACTTGAACTGAAGCACGGTGCCCAAGCCTTAATCGGCAGTTCTAGAATGTGTAGGTTCGTGCAGGTTTTTGTCATTCATACAGTTAACCCGGAGCTCCTTTGGACTCTCAAAGAAACCGCAATCAGTAGGCTAGAAGATAAGCTTATGTGAATATTTGTTTTGAAAATTCGGCGATGCGAGGGAATTAGGATGATAGCAAAAGACCCACGGCCAAGGAAGCGGGGTACATACACTATACATGGCCGAACTGAGGAGGAAGAGTTCTTCATCAGAATTGGTGAGATGAGTATAACATCTTACCAACACTGGTTGATGCGTCCGGCAGACAGGGGTGCGGGCAAAGGGCCCGGCTTAACTCGTAACCGGTGTGCACCGCTGAACCTCAAGCACTTCTATGCGCGCGTCAGGTATTCCGACGTACATCTACCTGTTGACTACGTATAGTGAAACCTTACTGAAAGCCGCGCCACCTGTACTCGTATCCGTGCAGGTAGGCCCCCCTTCTTTTGTTTCCCAGATATGCCCCTATTAGAAGCCCGAGGAGGGTTCCACCGGCATGGGCGAACACATCTACGACGCTCGTTGAGTAGGTGCTTATTATGAACACAAACAGAAACCAAGCAAGAAGATATGTATTCACCTTCCTGTTAAAGAAGTAGTCGAAAGAAACTGCACCGCCAAGCAGACCGAATATTCCGCCCGAAGCCCCGAAGCTAACTGTAAACGGAGGATAGAAGAAATAACTCAGTATGTTTCCAAATACGGCTGTAGAAAAGAAAGTGCCATAGAACCAACGTCGGGAATAGACTGGCGATATTAAAGGGTCGATAAAGTATAGAGCTATTATGTTCGAGACAGCATCGAGGAGGCCGAGCAGATTGCCATATACGAATATCGCCGACGTCACGAGCTGCCACACAAAGCCCTGGCTCACCAAGGAGTTCACTTGAACCACAAAATAGATGAGCTGAATGCCGTCTACCTTGATATACGTGAGAACTGTCCCCATAAAGAAACCGGCCGCCACAAGATAGATCAGGTGCTTAGTCTGCGCTGACCTTAGAGCGGTGTACAAAGAAATTCACTCCTCGTGTCTTCCCTCTCCGGTGGGATAGTTTCTTGGCCTCTCGAGGTTAAGTTCCACCTCTCTAATCACGAGCTGCTCAAATAGGTCATACTCCTTTAGGTGAGTGTACAACTCTTTCGTATCGATAAAATTTCGATGCCCGCAAGACTGTGCGAAAAAGCTGTAGGTTGGAGTTATTGAATACTTGGTAACATCGGAAATCGAACCGCACTTGTTGCACCGCATCCTGAATTGCGACACCAAAGTATATTCAAGCTACCTGTCGGTCAAGCACTAATTTAGGGTTTTTTCCGATGGAGGAAGGAGAGGACTTCCAAGATCTCCCAAATTGAAACACGCCCTAAGCCTCAGCGGGTAATCGTGAATCATGTCGAAATAGTAAGCATAGGCATCCAGCGGGACGTGTCGAGGTTTCAGCAGCTGGTCAGCGCATGGAATCAAAGCGCAGACTACCGACCCGTCTTTCAGTTAATGGTAGCAAGTCTTCTGAACAACCTCCAAGTCTCTAACCACATTACCACCACCGCCCCAGCTCCTGAAGCAATAAGGAAGGGAAGATAACCCCTCGCTTCAAGGGCCTTATAAGAAAAGTACCCAAAGAGGATGGAAAAAAGGACAGAAAAGAAGAATAACTGCGGAATGAGTGTCGGTCCCACCCTCGAATACCCTTCAAGGAGTTCATGGGTCTTTTCTTCCAAGGCATAGTATTTCCCGTCATCACCCTGACGCACATATCCAGCCCTGATCAGTCTAGTCAGGTGGTATGAGGCTAGAGAAGGCGTTGAAAACTCGAGCCCTCTCTGAATTTCTCTCAATTCGCTTCCACCATGGGTAACGAGATACAGGTAGACCCTTAATGTGTTTCCCTTGATCTCGTTTTGTCGTGTGGAAGACATTACTAGGACCAGACTACGGGTGAAATAATATGTGTTTTGGTCACTTTATGTATGGAGCAAGCTCCTCGAGTACAAATTGCGCGAACTTCAGTTTAGGCATCATGGGTATCTGTTTCATATTCGTGCCGGGTCCTATAAGGAAACCAGTGTTACTTTCAGAGCCAAAAGCTGCTCCCGGTATTGATGCATCGTTCGCAACGACACTGTCTGCCTTGCCTGCATCTATTAGAGCCCTAGCTTCCCTTATCAAATCATCCTGGGGGAGGCCGTACTCCGCCTTGAAACCCAGAACAAAACTAGAAGGCGAGAGGGTCTTCACGACCGAGATTATCTTTGGTGTGGCAATGAGTTTGAGCATTATTTCTGGTCTCTCAGATGTCTTCAGCTTCCTCCTAGAGACCCTATGCGGGGCATAGTCACTCGGAGCACCGGCCAGTACCACAAGGCTATATTTTTCTTGCTTCAGCATCTCGCTCACTGACCGGAGAAGCTCCCCGGTTGTCTCGACCCTTACAAACTGGTCGACGCGCGGGGGAGAGATGTCAGTGGGACCGGATACCAAGCTCACCTTCGCCCCAAGCATCTTCGACATACGCGCAAAAGAGTAGCCCATCTTACCGCTACTTGAGTTTGAGACAACCCTTATTGGGTCTATGTGTTCACGTGTCGGCCCGGCCGTGACGAGTATACTAGCACCCGAAAGCGTCCCCCTTCCCGCAAGGGAAGACACTTTGAGAACGACATCCTCGGGAGACGCAAGCTTCGCCTTGCCTTCTTCGACTCTCGGCTCGACAAAGTGTACCCCCGCCGCCTTTAGCCTTGTGATATTTTCTGAAATTACGGGGTTGTCGTACATGGGCTCGTGCATTGCTGGGGCGACAACAACTGGCGTGCCTGCCCCGAGCGCAACTGACACAACCGCTGTAACCGGCGTATCGGCTATACCCGCCGCGATCTTGCCAAGAGTGCTGGCTGTGCAAGGCGCAACGAGTACTAGGTCGGCTCCACTGGCCCTCTTTGAGCCTAGCTGAACGTGCTCTATCCGTCCCGTAAGTTCGGTAACCGGTTCGTTCCCTGTAGCCCACATAAAAAGGTCAGGCGACACAAGCCTCCTTGCATCATCTGAGAGAATGGGAATCACGTCGGCCCCGTAGCGCATGAGCATTCTGGCCAAGTCCAAAGCCCTATAACAGGAGACACTTCCGGTAACCCCGAGCGCAATCCTTTTACCATTCATGACGTCACCGAGGCTCGACCTTATTTCTTTGAGATAATCCAACTCGCGGCTAATACGGCTCGGATATTTTAATTCTTTTTGAAGAGTATGCACGACAAGCAGCCTACCGGGTTACAAAATCTGAACCAAGAAGCTCGAATTCTGGACTAGAGGGGCCCGGTGTATCGTGCAGTACTTTCTCGCTCATCGTCGGCGAAGGAAGACGACGCTGAATAACTTAGGCTATATCTATACTAGCCCGCGGACACTCAAAATGCGATAAGTGTGGGGATAGCCTTTCCGGTGTGCCTTGGACGACACCCTTACGGGTTAAGTCACCAAGAATTTTGCACACCAGACCCGCGTAGTTTAAAAGCTTGGTCGGTATGAACTGCTCCAATGTTCCACGACGTAGGCCCAGAGTTTGTCAGGGACAAGCTCGGAAGGCCCGAATATCAGATAATAGATGTTCGGACGCCTGAGGAGTATATACGTTATCACATACCTAGCAGCCTGCTTGTTCCGCTTCCGTATATTTTCGAGCTTATTGACTTGCTCGACCAAAAAAAGCTTCCGATAGTGGTGTGCGAACACGGAGCAAGGAGCTCAAGGGTGTGCTATGAACTCGGATTAACGCACAACCTTGGGTACAACATGATTGGTGGTATGAACGAATGGATGCGCAGAGGATATATCTACGAGACTGGCATAGACGAACTTGGAATGCGCTGGGCCAAATTCCTTAAGGAAAGGGGTATTATAAAGTAATGCAAAGAATGACTCTACCGTATGCATCGCTCAGCATGAGCTTTATATTTCCATTTCCTTGTGAGAGAGTGTTTGAGTGGTGGACCGATCTTCAGCCAACGGGATACGTCGGTCTTACCTTAAAGAAAATGGACATTCTTAAAAGTGAGGGCAACAAGACAAAGGTTCTAACACGCTGGCATTATTTATGGTTCAGCTTTACAATGGTAGAGACGCTTGTGATTGAGAGTAACGAGAAATGGACATGGTACTCAAACTTCCTCGGGGTTCCCGCTGTAGAGACCTTCACACTTCGGAAAAGGAGTGCAGGATGTGAGCTGAAAATCAACTCGGTCATGTCACCCACTGGGTTTAGAAAGGTTCTCTTCCTTTTAATAGGCTGGTACTGGAGGCGCATAGATAAGAGAGAATGGAATTCCGCTGCCGAAGCATGTCAAAGGGAACTGAGCGTTACCAAAGGCTCTCACTTACCTCCTTAAGCACACGGCGAAAATTTCTCAGGTCGCCCGCAAGAATTCGATCTATACGTTTTGCGTTGAGCGAAGATGCGGCGAGCATTGACACTCCCACCAGTGTACTCATGGGCTCGGGAGCCGCGATAAGTGCAAAGCTTATTCTTGTTATACGGGGGTCTGACACAATGCTTGCTTTCTTTACCAGCTTAGTACTTTTTCTCACCTCGCCGACTGTTTCCAGAATTCTAGCGGCCTCACCAGTGGCGAACACTGCCCCCTTAGCAAATTCACGTAGCTCAGAAGTCATAACACGAATAGTGTCCTAAACACCATAAGAACCTCTTCGAAACTATTCTGTAAATAAAAAAGGAGAAAAGACAAACTTCGTTGGATAAAGTATATTTTGGTCCCGACGTGTCTAGTACACCAGAAAATGCCGAGAATAAATCTTGCGGCAGACGGAGATCTGAGCCAAAGGCTCGCCGAAGAGGCAAAAAAACAAAACAAGACTCTGTATGCCGTTACGAACGAGGCAATCGAAATCTACCTCAAGTTACTCAGGGAGAACAAATCTGCTGAACAAGCTATAACCAAAATCTGGATATTCAACATTCTTGAAAATATTTCATTCGTACCGGTGCCTGAGACACTACTCGACAAGTTACTCCAAAGCGGATTCAAGTGTGCAAAGGAAGACGTGACAAAGTTCTGGTACGAGCAAGGCCTAGTAGTTGGCGAGATAGCAAAGGAGTACGCTCCAGACCTTGCAAGCCTAGACAAACTCGCGAAACAGCTCGCAGACTACCTGCCACTTGACTTTTTCGAAATTAACGTCGACCAGAACGGAGAAGCTGTTGAGGTCGTAATGTCCGGCACGGGATACAGCCTTGAGGCCGCGAACTGCACGGCTGAAGGAATAAAGGGTTTTCTGAAAGCTTACGGTTTTCAGGTGCAAGACTCCGTAATATCAAATGGTTTTGTCAAGCTCAAAGCCCTCCGCGCTTAAAATGCATCTGACCTGACATCGTGGTAGGCGAAAGGCACTCGCCACAGAAGTGTGAGGTACAATAATTTTATATGAGACTGAAGGCAAAAAGAGTTTATGACTTATTATAATTACGAGCTGACGATAGGCAATCTTCTAAGATGGGGTGCAGGTAACTTTCCCCGACAGGAAATAGTCTATAGGAACATGAGGAGATACACTTTCGAAGAGTTCTACGATAACGTACTCCGATTTTCTGCTGGCCTCATGAAGGCGGGAGTAAGACCCGGCGACAGGGTTGCCGTGATTGATTGGGACACAGATATTTATATGCAGGCATACTACGCCGTTCCTTCAATCGGGGCAGTTTTGCACACAGTTAACATCCGCTATCCACCCGAACTCATTCTGCGGACAATGCTCCATGCAGAAGACAGGTGGGTTGTTGTGAGAGATGAGTTCCTGCCGATAATTGAACGGGCCAAGGACTTTTTTTCTCCCATCAAGGGCTGGATAGTCTACAGTGACTCACGCGAACCGGTTAAGACCACACTTGAAAATGCCATTCAGTACACCGAACTCATTAAAAGCGAGCCAGCTGAACTTCCGAACCTAAGCGAGAACACACAGGCAACACTGTTCTATACGTCTGGAACAACAGGTGATCCGAAGGGGGTCTGGTTTACCCACAGGGACCTAGTGCTGCACTGCATGAGCGGCGCACTCGTGGGTGCACGTGAACCCCTAAACTATAACAGCCGGGACGTGACCATGATTCTTGTACCTATGTTTCACGTTCATGCGTGGGGTTATCCCTACAGTACGCTTCTTAGTGGCTCGAAATACGTTCTTCCAGGAAAATACGAACCGAAGACCATTCTTGAACTGATCAAAAACGAGGGCGTTACGTTCTCTGCAATGGTTCCCACAATTCTTTATATGGTTGTAACCCATCCGGATGCACCGAATTACTTAGAGTACTTGAGAAGATGGAGGGTGGTGATAGGTGGATCAGCCCTACCAGAGGGTCTTGCTTCTAAAGCAGAACAAATGGGAATAAAGGTGGTGTCAGGATACGGTCTTTCGGAGACCGCACCAATACTCACCGTATCCGTTTACAATCCTGAGGTGCTCGGTCTTTCCGAGGAGGAAAAGTTCAAGGTTAGGCTCAAGGCGGGTATTCCTATACCCTTTGTCGATCTACGCGTAGTGGATGACAGCTGGCATGATGTACCGCACGACGGCAAGTCAATCGGAAGGGTCGTGGCGCGCGCGCCATGGCTAACTCGGGAGTACTACAAGGATCCCGAAAAGTCGGCTAAGCTCTGGGACAACGGCTGGCTGAACACAGGAGACCTAGGTGTTGTTGATAAATATGGCTACCTCTCGATCGTGGACAGGGATAAGGATGCCATAAAAAGCGGAGGGGAGTTCATTCCCTCACTACTCCTTGAAAACGTCATTTCGGTTTACCCCAAGGTGGGCGAAGTGGCAGTAGTAGGCGTAAAACACGACAAATGGGGCGAGAGACCTGTAGCCTTTGTGACTGCAAAAGAGAAGGTCTCGGAGGAAGAAATCCTGAACTTCCTCAGGGGTCAAGTGGCCCAAGGCAAGATACAGAAGTGGTGGATTCCTGACCGGATAGTCATAATTGAGGAAATGCCAAAAACTTCGACCAACAAGATAGACAAAAAGGTCCTTCGCGAAAGAGCGGCTAAGGGCTGAAAGTGTCAAAACGATGCTGAACCTTTCCGTCGGAGAAGTTCTTGACGACGACATACCCGACGTAATGTGGCTCGAGAACCTTGTCTTTCAGGAAAACTATCCCTTTAACCTGTATCGCGACATTCACGAAAGGTTTCCGAAGACGTTCCTCGTTGCAAAGGCAAACGGCGTGGTCGCAGGCTACATAATGCTCAGGATGGAGAAGGCGTATTCAATACTCAAGGTGAGTACACGCGCCCACGTGATATCGGTCGCCGTTC